>Ga0114978_10000571_pt1 | contig 31546 bp, 28 predicted proteins | sample S_140212_EF_Meta_FD_87027 | JGI IMG/M metagenome (GOLD analysis project Ga0114978, IMG submission 87027) | Freshwater microbial communities from Lake Simoncouche, Canada to study carbon cycling - S_140212_EF_MetaG | ecosystem: Environmental > Aquatic > Freshwater > Lake | place: Lake...
AAGAAGTTCTGCGTGAAGTTGGTTCAGTATTACGCATGAGCGAAAAGGCTGCTTCGGAGCTCACCAGTAGTCCTGTTGAAAACGACGAAGAACAAACCATGATCAGCAACATGGGGCCACAACACCCAAGTACCCACGGTGTTTTGCGCTTGATGCTTGAACTACAAGGTGAAAAGGTATTGCGCTGCAAACCCATTATTGGCTATCTACACACTGGGATGGAAAAGCAGGCTGAAGAGCTGACCTTCATGCAAGGTGGCACCAACGTCACTCGTATGGACTACGTCTCGCCGCTGAATAATGAGTTGGTGTTCTCCCTCGCAGTGGAAAAACTCTTGGGAATCGATGGCGATATTCCAGAACGCGCTACATGGATGCGCATGTTGTTGTCTGAACTCAATCGCATGAGTAGCCACCTTCTATTCATGGCCACAAACGGCATGGACATGGGTGCCGTTTCCATGATGATTTATGGGTGGCGTGAACGTGAAGAGGTATTGCGCTTTTTCCAAAAAGTAACCGGCCTTCGAATGAACCACAACTTCATTCGTCCTGGTGGTCTTGCTGCAGACCTACCGGCTGGTTGGCGCGATGACGTGCTCAACATCTTGGAAGGATTGCCGTCACGTTTGGCCGAGTACGACATCCTCATGACAAACCAACCCATCTGGCGTGAGCGTTTACAAGGTGTTGGTGTCATTACTGCAGAAGAAGCAGTTGCCCTTGGCGCATCGGGGCCAATCTTGCGTTCCACTGGTGTTGCCTGGGACTTGCGCCGTGATCTCCCGTATCTGAAATACAAAGAAGTTGAATTTGACGTCATTGTTGGTTCATACGGAGATTCATTCGACCGGTATGCAATTCGCCTCAATGAAATTCGTGAGTCAATGAAGATTGTGTATCAAATTCTCGACAAGATGCCATCGGGTGACTATCGCATTCAAGATAAAAAAGTGACTCCACCACCACGTGCTCGCATTGATGAGTCAATGGAAGCCCTTATTCATCACTTCAAAATTTTCACCGAAGGTTTCAAAGTGCCTGAAGGTGAAGTGTACGTAGGCATTGAAAGTCCGCGTGGCGAAATTGGTTGCTATATCGTCAGTGACGGCTCGCCAAAGCCATATCGGTTACACATGCGTGCTCCGTCGTTTGTCAATATTCAAGCACTGCCACACATGATGCGCGACGGCCTTATTGCCGATGCAGTAGCTGTCATTTCTTCTATTGATCCAGTGTTGGGAGAAGTCGACCGATGAGCCGTCTCACCGATGCAAATGTTGCAATTGCATACGAAATTATTGGGCGTTACCCACGTCCGAAGTCTGCACTCATTCCCATCTTGCATCTTGCTCAAGAGCAAGATGGTTATGTTGCGCAAGATGCCATGAAGCACATTGCTGATCTTGTAGGAGTAACTTCCGCAGAAGTATTCGGAACCGCTTCGTTCTACGAGATGTTCAAGTTTGAACCAGTAGGGAAGTATCTCCTCAACATATGTGGAACCATGTCGTGTGCGCTCATGGGCTCCGAGGAACTCATGCATCATGCCGAGAAGCGACTTGGTATCAAGGCAGGAAGCACTACTCCCGATGGTCTTATTACATTGGAACATGCTGAATGCCAAGCGGCCTGCACTGAAGCTCCGTGCTTGCAGGTGAACTATCGGTATCGGTTCAAAATGACTCCTGCAGAACTCGACACACTCATTGACGACCTTGCAGCAGGAAAACTTGCCGATGAAATTCCTTCTCACGGAGTTTTGGCAACGGTGCGTCAGCACATTCCTGCGGACCGTAGTGTTGGAGCAGTGGCTCCTGAAAAAGTAAACGAATCGCCTGAATGGCTAGATGGAAAGTCTGCATTATGACCAGTACTTATGCGCATGCTCCTGGTTTCGTGGCTGGCGATCGTCCAAAAATTGTTACTTCACGTTTTGAATTTGCCGATTCGTACAGCATTGAACGTTATTTAGCGACCAATGGCTATGCAGGTTTACGAGCAGCATTGTCGCAACCTGCAGCCAGTGTGCACGATGAAGTAAAGAACGCAACAGTTCTTGGTCGTGGTGGTGCCGGATTCCCTGCTGGAACAAAGTGGGGTTTGACTCCACAAGAAGTGTGGCCGCGATACTTAGTAGTGAACGGTGACGAAAGCGAACCCGGCACGTACAAAGATCGGTTGCTCATGGAGCGCGATCCGCATCAACTGATTGAGGGCTGCCTCATTGCGTGCTACGCCGCAGGGTTGTCACGTTGCTTCCTTTATATACGTGGTGAAATGGCCTTAGCCCAAGAGCGCATGGCTGCAGCGTTAAACGAGGCTTATGCCGCAGGTTTCGTAGGTAAAAATATTTTGGGAACAAAATTCTCTGTCGACATTGTTTTGCACTGGGGTGCAGGCGCATATGTAGTCGGAGAAGAAACTGCACTCATTGAAAGCCTTGAAGGCAATCGTGGCATGCCTCGGTTGAAGCCACCATTTTTCCCTGCAGCAAATGGCCTGTATGGCCAGCCCACCATTGTCAATAATGTGGAAACGCTTGCAAACTTGCCATGGCTTTTGTGCAATGGTTCCGAGGCGTACACAGCAATTGGTACAAAAACTTCTCCCGGTACCCGCATGGTTGCAGTGTCCGGACATGTAAAACGACCAGGTGTTTTTGAAATTATTAACGGTGTCACTACATTCAGAGATCTTTTGTACGGAGAAGAATTCTGCGGCGGCATTCGTAACGACAATCGGTTGAAAGCTTTTGTACCAGGCGGTGGGTCTGCACCATGGTTCACGCCCGACCAACTCGACTTGCCATTTGAAGCAAGTCAAGTAGGTCCTGCAGGTTCAATGCTTGGTTCTGGTGCAATTATGGTGATGGATGAAACCACCGACATTCCTGCTGCCGCATTAACGCTCACGCGTTTCTATGCACACGAATCATGTGGCAAGTGCACACCTTGTCGCGAAGGTGGAACTTGGCTTGAGCGTATTTTGACGCGCGTTGTTGAGGGCACCGGAACCGATGCCGACCTCGACCAGCTCGTTGAAGTGGGTAGCACTATTTGTCCCGGCGATTTTCCGCATGCATCAAATGCCGACCTTGGGTTGGCTGCAGTCCCATTCCCGTACAAGATGACGACCATTTGTTTTGTGGGTCCATCGGCGTATGCGCCCGTTCACTCTGCCCTTACCTTGTTCCGCAGTGAGTTCGAAGCACGTGTTACCACGCGTAAACGGATTCCAGTTACTGCAGTAGCAAACAGCACAACAGGACACGCATCATGAGCACCACAGAATCAACACCTGACCAAGTGGAAACCGAAGTCGTCATTGACCCCAATGCAGTGAGCCTTACTATTAACGGCAAAACGGTTGCTGCACGTAAAGGTGAACTCATCATTGCGGCTGCCGACCGCACAAGTGATTTCATTCCTCGTTTTTGCTACCACCCACGCATGAAGCCAGTGGGCATGTGCCGCCAGTGCTTGGTAGAAGTTGAAGGTCCTCGCGGGCCAATGATGGTGGTTTCTTGTATGACGCCTGTTGCTGAAGGGCAAGTGGTGCACACAGAAACCGAGCAAGTGAAAAAGGCTCAAGAAGGAATGTTGGAGCTTCTTCTAGCGAATCACCCACTCGACTGCCCAGTGTGCGACAAAGGTGGAGAGTGCCCACTTCAAGATCAGGCATTTTCCCATGGTCCAGGCGAGAGTCGTTATGTTGAAGAAAAACGGCATTACGAAAAGCCCATTGCTATTAGTGATTTAGTTTTTCTAGATCGTGAGCGCTGCATTCTCTGTGATCGTTGCACGCGATTCGCTAGCGAAGTTGCTGGTGACCCACTCATCTCATTTACACATCGTGGAAACAACACACAGGTTCTTACGTTCCCCGACGAACCTTTCGCTTCTTACTTCTCGGGAAATACAGTTCAAATTTGTCCGGTAGGGGCACTTACTGCAAAGCCTTATCGCTTTAAGGCACGCCCATGGGACCTTGAAGAAACGCAGAGTACGTGTACAGCGTGTTCAGTAGGTTGTGCAACTGTCATTCAGTCAAGTCGCGATCAAGTTTTGCGCTTTCAAGGTCACGACAACGATGAAGTCAACTGGGGTTGGCTGTGCGATCGTGGTCGATTCAACTTTGAATCCATCAATAGTGAAGATCGATTCACTACGCCGCTCGTTAAAGAAGGCACATCGCTCGTTCCTACTTCTTGGTCAAGTGCCCTTGAAGCTGCGGCACGAACCATTCGCTTGGCGGTGAGTTCGAAAGGCGCAAATAGTGTTGCCATTTTGGGTGGAGCTCGACTTGCTAACGAAGATGCACGCGCATGGGCGATGCTGGCAGGCAAATTAGGCATCACATTGCACGATGCGCAACTTGATGATGGTCTGTCAACAGAAGTATTCAATTTGCCGCAAGCAACAATCAATGATGCAACTTCTGCAACCACCGTTATTTTGCTGAGCCCAGATCTGAAAGAAGAACTTCCAGTTCTATATCTTCGGTTGCGTGATGCTGCAACTAAAAATCGCACGCGAATTATTGAGTTCACCACAAAATCCTCTGGGCTCACCCGGTATGCGTGGAAATCGGTGAACTACGAACCTGGCGCACAAGTTGCTGCAGTCAATACTGCATTAAACGACACAGAGATTGCGGGCCAACTGCGCAAAGGAAATGTAGTTGTTGTTTTAGGACGCGCAAATCTTGCCGAATCAAGCGATTTCACAGCACAGGCGTATAACGCCATTACCGCTGCATTCCCCGCAACAACAGTGTTGCCTGTTCTTCGTCGCGGAAATATTCGCGGTGCAGCAACTGCTGGTCTTACTGCGGGAAATAATGCTCGCAGTATTCTCACTGCAGCAAGCGAAGGACACATTGAGTGCCTTATTTTGCTTGGAGCAGACCCACTATCTGATGTTCCAGATCTTGACCTGGCACGACGCGCATTAGCTAGTGCACATAATATTATTGCAGTCGATACTTTCCCAACCGCTTCAACTTTGCGCGCAGATGTTGTGCTTCCTGCAGCCGCGTACGCAGAACGCGGTGGAACAACAACAAACCTTGAAGGTCGTGTACTTCCCCTCAGTCAAAAAATCACTGCACGGGGAACTTCGCGTCCCGATTGGATGATTGCAACGGAGTTGGCAGAGCAACTTGGTGTCAATATCGGCGTTGAATCTATTGATGATCTCACCGCAACAGATGCACCATCACAAACTCTTCAAGTTCTGTCAGTAGCAGGAAGTTCTGCTCCTGAACGTAATTCCTATGACCTGCGGCTTGTGGTGTCGCGCAAGATGTATGACAATGCGGTGAGTACGGTAACGAGCCCGTCACTTGCACATCTCAGTATTGGTGCTGGCATCTATTTGAATCCCCGCGATATTGAACGCATTGGTGCACCCGTCGGAAAAGATGTGAAGGTATCTACCTCATCTAAATCGGTTATTTTGACACTGCATGCAGATGAGTCGGTATTGAAAGGTACGGCGTGGGTTCCCTTCAACCAGCCCGGAACCGATATCCGCGAATTAATGAACGCAAATGATCTCATTGTTGATGTTCGAGTGGAGAACCTCTCATGATTGCAGTAACTCGTTCACTTTTAGGAATTGACCCATTATTCGATGGAGGTCTTTTGTGGACGCCTCTTCTCATCGTGTTACTCAAAGTATTGGTTGTTTTTGTTATTGGCCTTGTTGCAACCATGTTGATGGTGTGGTTTGAACGAAAAGCTATTGCTGGAATGCAAAACCGTATCGGCCCAAATAAAGCAGGGCCATTCGGTTTGCTACAAACTTTGGCAGACGGCATCAAATTATTCTTTAAAGAAGATCTTTTGCCTGAAAGATCTGATCGACTTGTTTTCCGTTTAGCTCCATACCTTTCTTTTGTCCCTGCTTTCCTTGCGTTCGCAATCATCCCTCTCGGTGGTGACTACCGCAACGGAAATGGTGGAATTGTCACTTGGTTCGGACATCAAACGAGAGTGCAACTTGCAGACCCGCCAATTGGAGTTCTTTTTGCGCTTGCCATTTCTTCTATTGCGGTCTACGGCATCATGTTGGCCGGTTGGTCGAGTGGTTCAAAATATCCTTTGCTGGGTTCCGTTCGCGCATCTGCACAAATGGTGAGTTACGAAGCAGCACTCGGGTTGTCGTTAGCGGCAGTCATTTTGGTGACAGGAACACTGTCAACAAGTGGCATCGTCGGCTCACAAAGTTCTCTCGGCTCGTGGAACATTGTGGCAACTGGAGTGATTCCTTTTGTCATCTTTATGATTTCAGCGACTGCAGAACTCAACCGACCTCCTTTCGACTTGGTGGAAGCGGAACAAGAACTCGTAGGTGGGTTCAACACCGAGTACTCATCAATTCGCTTCTCACTCTTTTTCCTTGCTGAATTCATGAACACCATTACGATGTCGGCAGTCATCGTGACCTTGTTCTTTGGCGGTCCGCAGCCCATCAGCATCGGAAATACCACACTCGATATTCCGCTTGTCAATAACTCGCTTGAAGGCAGTATCTGGTTAATAGCAAAAGTATTGGTTTTCCTCTACATCTATATTTGGTTCCGAGCATCATTGCCCCGCTTCCGTTACGACCAACTCATGGATCTTGGGTGGAAGTTCCTTATTCCTGCATCGCTCGGTTGGTTCATGCTTCTTGCAGCACAGCGTCTGGCCGACAATGAGAACTGGGATCAACTCATTGTGATGCCGTTATCAATTGCAGTTATTTTGGTGTGCTTTATATTTATGCAGTTGGCGTTCAGAGCCAGTGCAAAGAATCGTGAATCAGAAGGGGCAGTTTTCTAATGGGGTACCTAGGTGGCTTTCTTGTAACTGTTCGTCAACACGGCAAGCGCAATCGTGTGACAACCGAATATTCCGGTGGTCGTATGTTTCGCAAAGGCAAAAAAGCTAGTAGTGACGAAAAAATTACTAAACCCGAGCGGATGCATGGGCGTCATGTATTGAACAGATACGAAGACGGAATGGAAAAGTGTATTGGGTGCGAACTTTGTGCGGGTGTATGCCCAGCACGCTGCATCTATGTGCGTGGTAAAGATAACGACCCAATGGAACCCACGTCACCTGGTGAACGGTTTGGTTTCATTTATGAGATCAATTACCTCCGTTGCATTCACTGCGACTTGTGCGTAGAGGCGTGCCCAACCGAAGCAATTACGGAAACAAAACTCTTTGAATTCTCATTTACGAATCGACAAGATGCGATTTATACGAAGAACGAACTTCTTGTCGATGATGCAGGCTTACCTCAACATTTGCCATGGGAAGACTGGCGTCCAGGCGAAGACATCAACACATCTGGTTGGATGCGCGCCACATCGCCAAGCGGTAATGCTGAATTTGAGGGTGTAGTCGCTTGGAGTGGTGAACTTGGCTACGGCGTGCGTGCGCCCGAACCTGTTCAAAGTGAAAGAGATGCCGAATAAATGGAACTCTTCGTATTTGTATGTGCTGCAGCCATGGTGATTGCTGGTGCGCTGGGAGTTGTTCTTCGGTCAAACCCTGTGCACGCTGCTTTGAGTCTGGTACTCACATTGTTTGGAATTGCTGTGATGTTTATTTCCCAACAAGCAGAGTTTCTTGCAGCGGTGCAAGTGGTTGTTTATGCCGGGGCAATAGTGGTGCTCTTCTTATTCGTCATCATGCTCTTGGGTGTCGACCGTGCAGAAAACTTAGAAACAGAGTCGCTCGGAATTCAACGACCACTGGCAGTTATTCTGAGCCTTGGTTTTGTGGCACTTCTGGTTACTACCATTCTGCAAGGCCGCGATTCGCTCAATATGCGTGGAGATGGTCTGAGCACGGCAGATAGTGGCGACCACGATGCAAATATTCGTCAAATTGCTCGTTCAATTTTCAGTAATTATGTAGTGGCATTTGAAGTTACTTCGGTATTGCTCATTGTTGCAGTCGTCGGAACCGTTGTGCTCGCCCGCAAGCGTAAATCTGAAAAAGAACTCACAGGAGTGTCTGGATAATGTTGGCCACTATTGTTCCTACTTCTACGTGGTACCTCATTTTGGGTGCAGTGCTCTTTGGCATTGGCATGGTGGGTGTTCTTGTTCGGCGCAATCCGCTCATCATGTTCATGAGTATTGAACTCATGCTCAATGCGGTTAATCTCACTTTTGTTGCATTGTCTACACAGCTCACCGATATCAACGGACAAACCGCTGTCTTTTTTGTGCTTGTAGTAGCTGCTGCCGAAGTTGTTGTTGGGCTCGGCATCATTGTGGCAATTATGCGTCGCCGCTCAGAAATTTCCGTTGACGATCTCTCGGCCTTGAAGGGTTAGTAGCAATGCTCAACACAGTTTGGTTAGTACCTGCACTTCCGCTTGCCGGGTTTTTGCTTCTCGTACTTTTTGGTCGCCGACTATCTGAACCAAAGGCAGGTTGGCTTGCTGCAACAATGTGCGGGTCAGCATTTTTCGTCACGTTGCTTGTGTTCCTCGACATGGTCTCAAAAACAGCAGAAGAGCGTTCTCACGTAGTGAAAGTCTTCTCCTGGATTCCTGTGGGTTCACTCCATGTAGACCTCGCTTTTCTTGCCGACCAACTGTCCATCACGATGGCATTGTTCATTACAGGTATCGGCACACTCATTCATTTGTATGCGGTGGGTTACATGCATGGAGATCCAAAGTTTTCGAAGTTCTTTATTTATTTGAACCTTTTCGTATTCTCCATGTTGATGTTGGTGCTTGGCGAGAACTTGCTCGTTACCTTCCTCGGGTGGGAAGGCGTGGGAACATGTTCTTACTTCCTCATTTCCTTTTGGCACACACGCGACAGTGCGGCAACAGCGGGAAAGAAAGCATTTGTTACCAACCGCGTAGGCGACTGGGGCTTCATGATGGCCATGTTCTTGGCCTTTGGGGCTGTGGGCACGTTGTCTTACGGCAGCATCAACAGCGCGGCTCATGGTGGATCAATTAGCCACGTCACCGCTACCGCAATTGCTCTCATGTTGTTTGTTGGGGCGTGCGGTAAGAGTGCGCAACTTCCTTTGTATCTCTGGTTGCCCGACGCAATGGAAGGCCCAACCCCGGTATCGGCACTCATTCACGCTGCCACCATGGTGACAGCAGGCGTATTCCTCATGACCCGTATGAACCCTGTGATTGCAGAGGCATACCACTGGGCTCCCACCATCATTGCTGTGGTCGGAGCGGCAACCGCACTATTTGCTGCCACAGTTGCTGTTGCTCAAAATGACATTAAAAAAGTTCTTGCATACAGCACAGTGTCGCAACTCGGTTACATGTTTCTTGCAGTTGGTTCGGGAGCCTATGTTGCTGCCATTTTCCATATGGTGACGCATGCGTTCTTTAAGGCGCTTCTGTTCCTTGGTTCGGGTTCGGTCATTCATGGCATGCACCATGAACAAGACATGCGCAAGATGGGCGCGTTGAGGGTGCTCATGCCTGTTACTGGATTCACATTTATTATTGGCTGGCTGGCTATTGCTGGTGTTCCACCTTTTGCTGGGTTCTGGTCGAAAGACGAAATTTTGCTCTACGTATTTGCAAACAACCGCGCGCTTTATGTGGTGGGACTCGTTACTGCTTTACTCACCGCTTTCTACATGACACGTCAAGTAATCATGGTGTTCTTTGGTGAAGCGAAGTGGAAAGATCAGAGTGAAGAGCACGGTGCTCATGGCGATTTTGTTCCCCACGAGAGTCCAAAAACTATGTTGTTCCCTCTGGTTGTGTTGGCGGTGTTGTCAGTTGGTGGCGGACTTTTGCAGTTGCCTTTCACAAAAGATCTTCATTTCCTTGAGAAGTGGCTCGAGCCAATTGTTGAACATGGTGAAGCTCATATTGATGGTTCATGGGCAAGTGACAACAAGTACATTCTCATGCTGGTAGCAATAGTGGTTGCGCTCAGTGGAATTGCATTAGCAGTGGGTGTTTACGGCAAGAAGAAATTGCCAGCTATTGAGCCGAAAATTTTGGCGAATGCTTGGAACTACGACAAGGGCGTGTCGGCATTCATGGGTGGGCCTGGTCGCCAATCATTTGAAGCAGTTGCATGGGCCGATGCGCATGTCATCGATGGCGCAGTACTCGGAACCGGTTCGCTTGTACGGCGATCAAGTGGTCTCATTCGTAAAATTCAAAGTGGCTACGTGCGCGTATATGCCGCCGCCATTGTCATTGGCGTACTTGCCATGTTGGCATGGTTTATGTGGAGAGGGGTGGCGTAATGATTGCTGAAGTAAGCCACAGTGCATCAATGTCATTTCCTATTTTGACTGCACTCATTTTTGTTCCACTCTTAGGTGCAATCGCTGCCGTTTTATCGAGTAACCGACGCCCCGAGTGGACCAAGTTAATTGCCTTGGTGTCAAGCGTTGGTACAGCAGGTCTCAGTATCTGGATGCTTGCAAGTTTCCACACCTCAGATGGTGGATTCCAATTCACTTCGCAACATTCGTGGATTCGGGAGTGGGGCATTGGCTGGCACTTAGGAGTCGATGGAATTTCTCTCTTCCTCGTGGTGCTCACTGGCCTGCTGTTTCCTCTGGTCATCGTGGGCATCGACCCACACCATGGGCACAAGCGTTACTTAGCCTGGCTTCTTCTTCTTGAAGCAGGGGTAATGGGCAGTTTCCTCAGCCTCGACCTTTTCTTGTTCTTTGCGTTTTTCGAAATTGTTTTGGTGCCGATGTACTTCCTCATTGGTGGATGGGGTTACGACCAGCGCGTTTACGCTGCTACGAAGTTCTTCTTGTACACGATGCTCGGCTCGGCGTTCATGCTGGTGGGAATCATTGCAACTGCAGTACTTGCAAAGAACAGCTTGGGCTACGTGACATTCGATCTTGTTGTATTGGCTGAGCAGGCATCGTTTGGTACCAATACTGCTCGGTGGTTGTTCTTTGCCTTTGCAATTGCATTTGCGGTGAAAGTGCCGCTCTTTCCGTTGCATACGTGGTTGCCCGATGCGCATACGCAGGCCCCAACAGGCGGCTCGGTCATTTTGGCCGGTGTACTTTTGAAGCTCGGAACATACGGCTTTTTGCGATTTGGTTTGTATCTCTTTCCTGAGGCTGCTGTATGGGCAAAGCCTCTATTTCTCACGCTTGCCGTTGCAGGAATTTTGTGGGGAGCGATTGCCGCAACAATGCAAAAAGACTTGAAGCGTCTCGTTGCCTATTCCTCAGTGGCTCACCTTGGGTTCATTGTCCTCGGTACTTTTGCATTCACCTCAGTCGCACTCAGTGGTGGTGTCATGCAAATGGTGAACCACGGAATTTCTACTGGCGCGCTCTTCTTGCTTGTTGGAATGATCTACGAGCGCCGCCACACACGCCAAATTGCAGAACTCAAAGGTCTGCAATCTGTAGCTCCAATTTTCGCTGCTGCATTTATGGTGGTCATGCTCTCGTCTATTGGAGTTCCTGGTCTGAACGGATTCGTCGGAGAGTTCCTCATACTCATTGGCTCATTTGATAATGCACGTTGGTGGGTTGTGGTTGGTGCAACTGGCGTCATCTTGGCAGCGTTGTATTTGTTGTGGGCGTACCAGCGTGTCTTCCACGGCGAAGTTGATGAAGCAAATGCATCGTTCCCGGAAATCACACCTCGCGAAGGGATGCTGTTGCTCACTTTTATTGCGGCAATCGTATTTACCGGTGTGTACCCGAAGCCAATGTTGAATCGTATCGAGCCAAGCGTGAAGGTATTGGTGGCGCACGTGGAAGAACGCAGTGGAGGCACTTTTGAGCCTGCTGCCGTTGAACTTAAAGAGGCACCAGCTACTGAAGAAATAAAGCACGAGGAGGGCTGATGTTGTTCGCCGCCGAAAACCTTGTTGGGCCAAGTATCCCTTGGTTTTATCTCAACCCACTTTTTATTTTGTTGGGTGGCATTGTGGTTCTCATGCTGGTGGGTTCTTTGACCCCCCAATGGCCACGGCACTGGTACGGAATTGTTAGCTCTGTCACCGCAGCAGTTGCTTTGGTGTCAACTGTTCTGTTGTGGGACAACGTTACGAATGAAAAGCCTCGCGCAATTTTTGGTGATGCATTAGCACTCGACCACTTTGCGCTTCTCGGAACAATCAGCATTTGTGCAGCGGTATTTCTCTGCAGTTTGCTGACGAGCGATTACCTCCAGCGCGATTCTGATGACGGACCAGAATTGTATGTGCTGTATCTCACTGCAGCTATTGGCGGCATCATCATGGTTGCCTCCAACGACCTCATCGTTCTATTCCTTGGTCTAGAAACTTTGAGCTTGTCGCTTTATGTGCTTGCAGCAAGCAACCGACGACGCAGTGAAAGCCAAGAAGCTGGGCTGAAGTACTTCATCTTGGGTGGTTTTTCTTCGGCCTTTTTCCTTTACGGCATCGCGCTTGTTTATGGGGCAACGAAAACAACCAATATCACGGGCATCTTTACCGCATTGTCCTCTTCGCAATCAGTGCCCCGCAACGATGTTTTTCTGCTCGTTGGTACTGGTCTGATGCTCGTCGGCTTGGCCTTTAAAGTGGCCGCAGTTCCATTCCAAATGTGGACTCCCGATGTGTACCAAGGTGCACCAACACCAGTTACTGCTTTCATGGCGTCGGCAGGAAAAACTGCAGCATTTGCTGCTTTGCTTCGTGTGACATTGACAGCATTGCCTACTCGCGTAGATGACTGGCGCCCCATTATTTGGGTGCTTGCATTATTAAGCATTGTTGTTGGTTCGCTGCTTGCCGTTACGCAGACAAACGTGAAGCGCATGCTTGCCTATTCTTCAATTAGTCATGCGGGTTTTATGTTGGTAGGTATTGAGGCTGCAGCGCATCCCAATAGTGCAGATGCCGGAAATGGCATTTCGGGTGTAATGACCTACTTGTTGCTCTACACCGTTTTGGTCATTGGTACATTTGCGGTCGTTGGTTTAGTGGCACGCAAGGGCGATACGGCAACCGAGTTGTCTGACTTTAAGGGTCTCGGCAGACAACAACCAGCACTTGCTTTGGCACTGACGGTGTTTCTTCTTGCGCAAGCAGGAGTGCCACTGACCTCAGGTTTTATTGCAAAGTTTGGTGTCATTAAGGCAGCAGTTGAAGTGCACAGCTATGCAATAGCTATTGCTGCAATGGTGGCATCGGTGATTGGTGCTTTCCTTTACTTGCGCATCATGGTCAGCGTGTGGCTCGAAGACGAGACCGCAGAAAACACTCCTATTCAGGTGCCTTTCTTAACGGGTCTTGTTGTAGCAATGGCAGCTATTTTCACCATTTTTATTGGTGTGGTTCCTGGTTGGTTGCTCGACGCAACGCATCAAGTTGCTGCACTCACTGGTCGCTAGAAATTATTTCTATTACCGAGTGAGTTCAGATATTTCGTAGCCACCACTGCGAGCCGCCGCAAGAACAGTTGCGGCATGTTCGGGGCCTCGTGTTTCCAGAACAATTTGAACACCAGTTTCACGCACGTGAAGGTCAACACCTTCACGCACGTGTTCTACTTCAACAAGGTTCGCTCCATTTTCTGCGAACAAACTTAAAAGTTGTGCGAGCCCACCGGGTCGATCGGAAATGCGAACAAACACAATGAGGCGACGGCCTGCTTGAGTTTCGTGACGTCGAATGAGCCCTGGAATAAGGCCCATATCTACATTGCCTCCAGAAAGAACTACACACGTTGTGCCATGAGACGCTGGTAACACCAGCCCGCGCATGAGTGCCGAAACACCAACGGCTCCACCACCTTCAACAAGCAACTTGCCGCGCTCCATCAGAAGAATCATTGCGTCTGCAACGTCGTCTTCATCTACAACAACTACATCGTCTAACCATTTTTCAATAATGGGTCGCGTAATAGTGCCGGGGCGTTTCACTGCAATACCATCGGCAAGAGTAACTACTGGCCCATCGGGGGCAGGGAAGTGTGCGTAAGGCGCGCAAGCATTGACCTGCACACCAATGACCTTGATACTCGGGTCAAATTGTTTCAGAGCAATAGCAGTGCCGCCCGCCAACCCTCCACCACCCAGTGGAATAATAACGGTGCGCAAGTTTTCAATGTCTTTAATGAGTTCAAGCCCAAGAGTTGCTTGCCCAGCTATGACAGCAGCGTCATCGTACGGATGACAAAAAGCCATTCCCGTTTCTTGCGCGCGCTCCAAGGCTCGAGCAACTGCGTTGTCAAGAGACTCGCCACCTTCTGATGCCGTTGCACCGTAGGCGCGACACGCGGCAATTTTGGAAAGTGATGCTCCTGAAGGAACGAAGATCTCACACTTCACGCCGTGGGCTTTTGCGGCAAAAGCTAGAGCGCCTGCATGGTTGCCGGCACTTCCCGCAACAACACCATGCTGGGCATTCGCCCCAAGCGTGGACAGTTTGTTGAGAGCTCCTCGAATTTTGAATGAGCCGGTGCGCTGCAGGTTCTCTGCTTTCAATACCACCGTGCCACCGCACAGTTCGCTCAACGCAGCCGACGGGGTGATGGGAGTGTGTTTTACGTAAGAGCGCCCCGCGTGTGCGGCAGAAAGAATGTCTTCCTGAGAGATTGTTGTTTCGCTCATCTGCACCTACCGTAGCCCTATGCGTGCAATCCTTATTGCGAACAAGGCCGACGACGATGGCGGGCACGTGGTTACCTATTTCCAAAAACTGGGTTACTCCTTCACCACTCTCACGCGCGAAGAGTCTGACCAGTGGCCGCTTTTGGGCAACGATGTGCAGCTGGTGGTGTCACTAGGGTCCGATTGGTCGGTCTATTGGGCCGATGTCGCACATCATGTGCGCAGGGAAAGTGAACTGCTCAAGGGGGCCCACGAGGCAGGAATTCCCCTGTTGGGGGTCTGTTTTGGGGCTCAAATACTGGCTTTTGCCTTAGGAGGCGAGGTCAGCCGTGCCCATCACACGGAAATTGGGTGGTTTTCTGTCGACTGGGAGCCCGAATTCTCTCAAAAAACGTCAGATTTTGCCCAAAAACAGTGGTTTCAGTGGCATTACGACATGTTCACGCCCCCCAAAGATGCTCAGATCTGGGCAAAAAGCGCTGCCGGAGTGCAGGTATTCCAGTGTGGTCGTAGTTTTGGTGTCCAGTTTCACCCCGAAGTGACGCCCGGCGTAGTGGAGCGTTGGTCACGGGTGGGCACAGAGGCAGGGCCAGTCGAGCTGCAGCAAGCAGGCATCGACCCCCAGAGATTGCTGGAAGAAACAGCCCGCCGAGCCGACACCTATGCAAGTCAGTCTGAAGAGCTGTTGGAATATTTTATTGCTCAAATGCACAAGTAGCAGCCTGAAATTTCGGCGCGAACGGGCGATGGTTTCCTTTTAAATGCACGTCAAGTAGTAGTTTCGTATGCGATGTCCACCTTCCTGCGTTCGTATCTCACCGTGTTTTGGTTCGGGCTCCTTTCTTTTGCTTTGGCAGGGCTCCTGTTGTGGGTCTCGTCACTTTTGCGACCGAATCACCCCACACGCGAAAAATTGATGTCTTATGAAAGTGGTGTAGACCCTGTTGGTGAAGGCTGGTCTCAAAGCCAAATTCGTTATTACGTTTTCGCACTCTTGTTCGTCGTATTCGATGTTGAAGCAGTCTTTTTATTCCCATGGGCAACGCAACTTGAGCGATACGGATCATTTGGACTCATTGAAATGGGTGTCTTTGTTGCCGTTTTATTGCTTGGGCTTGTTTATGCATGGCGCAAGGGAGTGTTGCGATGGGTTTAACAGCACAATGTTTGCCACTTGAATTGCATACCTGCACAGTGAAAAAGGCGAAGGGCTAAAAGATATGGGACTCGTAGAACGTGGTCGGCTACCTAAGCCTTTGACATCTCTTTTCAATATGGGACGCTCCTACAGCTTGTGGGTATATCAATGGGGTCTCGCCTGCTGTGCCATCGAAATGGGTGCCGCATTTGGTTCGCCTCGTTACGACGTCATGCGTCTTGGGGTTATTCCTCTTCCTGCTAGCCCGCGACAAGCAGACCTTGTGGTGATTTCAGGAACAGTGACCGACAAAATGGCTCCTGCAATCAAGCGTTTATACGAGCAAATGCCGGAACCGAAATATGTTATTTCAATGGGTAGTTGCGCCAACTGTGGTGGCCCTTATTGGGATAGCTACTCGGTTACAAAAGGTGTTGACCAAATTATTCCTGTCGATGTTTACGTACCGGGTTGCCCGCCACGACCAGAAGCACTTCTTGAAGGAATCGTGTTGTTGCAGCAACGCATTAAAAATGAAGACATGGCCGCACGTTGGCGTGGTGACGGATACGTCGCTATGAATAGCGATGCTGCTGCCATTGCAGAGCGGAAAGGTAAGCCCGTTGTCGTCTCCCACTGATTCCAGCGCTGAAGTAGCTCCGCGTCAAGACGCCATGCGTGAACAATTGTTGAGCGACGTATCTGCTTGTTTGGGAAGCGCACTCGTGCAGTCGCATATCAATGTTGGTAATGATCTCTGTGTGCGTGTCGCCACCGATGCATGGGCAACAAGTGCCGCAGCGTTGAAGACAAGTTTGGGTTTTGACTATTTCTGTTTTCTTTCAGCAATCGATTGGCTGCCATCTCCATTCGGAAAAGGTGAAGAAGACCCCACTGCTGAAGCAGTTGAGCGCGACACGGAAATCAAACAAGGTTTAGCCGGCGGGGAAACACGCATGCAGGTGTTCGCTCGCCTCGTGAATCACCGCACACACGTAGGCATCACCATGAAAACCGATGTACCAGATGCAACTCCAGTGGTTCCATCATGGGTAAGTGTTTTTACTGGCGCTAACTGGCATGAACGAGAAACTCACGAAATGTTTGGCATTTCATTTGCAGGTCATCCAGATTTGCGCAATATGTATTTGCCAACCGACTTCGAAGGGCATCCATTGCGTAAAGACTTCCCATTGCTAGCACGCATGGTGAAGCCATGGCCTGGAATTGTCGATGTAGAACCACTACCTGGCGGCGGCAACGAAGATGATGCGGAAGGATCTGCAGAATGACAATAATTGGTGATCGTCAACAGTTGGCCTACATCGCATCGCAAGCAGCAGATGCACGCGTCAACGTAGAGCTTGAGACCGAGGGAATGACCCTCAATATTGGGCCACAACACCCAGCTACTCACGGTACGTTACGCATCATTGCGCGTCTCGATGGCGAGCAAGTGCTGTGGGCAGAACCATCTTGTGGGTACATGCATCGTGGTTATGAAAAATTAACCGAAGTGCGCACCTTCCCGCAGGTCACTGCACTGGTGAACCGCATTGACTGGCTTGGCAGTTTTGCCAACGAAGTGCCATTTATTTTGGCAGCAGAACAGTTGATGGAAATTGAAGCACCACCTCGTGCTCAGTGGATTCGCACCATTTTGTTTGAGCTTTCCCGTATTGCAAACGTCTCGCTTTTCCTCGGAGACCTTGGTGTGCAGTTGGGTGCAATTACACCTGTCTTTTTTGCATTCCGCGATCGCGAATATGTTTTGAACCTCATTGAAGGTGCAACCGGCGGACGTTTCCACCCTAACTTCGACCGTATTGGTGGACTCAAAGACGACTTGCCCGCAGGTTGGGTAGATGAAACACGCGCTGTAATGAAAAAGATGCGTAAGTTCTGCGACGAAATCGAGAACCTACTTTTCGGCAACGAAATTTTTGAATCACGTACACGTGGCATTGGTGTCATTCCGCGAGATGTTGCATTGCAGTACGGCATGTCGGGCGCAAACTTGCGCGCCAGCGGTGTCGACTGGGACCTCCGTCGCGATCAGTCATTGCCAATGGCATGGGACAAGGTCGATTGGAAGGTTTGGACTCACCTCGATGGCGACTCGTACGCACGTTGTTGGGTTCGTCTCCAAGAAACACGCGAATCAACCTTCATTGTTGAGCGACTTCTCGACACATTGCCTAGCGGCCCTGTAATGACCAAAGTGCCACGCATTATCAAGGTGCCAGAAGGTGAAGCTTGGGTGTCAACGGAAAATCCGTTGGGTGAAATGGGTTACTACGTTGTTTCAAAAGGCGACCTTGGACCTTTCCGCGTGAAAATTCGTTCTGCAAGTTTCAACAATATTTCCATCGTGCCGTGGCTGTTGAAGGGCGTGTACGTTCCCGACATCATCACCATTCTTGCTTCGCTGTACTTCATCCTCGGAGATATTGACCGCTGATGTACGCCTTACTTTCCAGCATCCCTTATTGGGGGCAAACAATTCTGCGCCTACTTGGTGGTGCCGTCGCTGTTCTTCTTCCTGCGGGCACCATCGTGTACCTCTTCTTATTCAAGATGATGTCGTTTATGCAGAGCCGGCTTGGACCAATGGAGGCCGGGCCTTACGGATCAATGCAACTCTTTGCTGAGGTAGGCAAGTGGTTGCAAAAAGAAGATCTGATGCCAGAACGTGCCGACAAATTTGTTTTCAAAATTGCTCCACTCATTGTTTTGGCAAGCACATTTTTGCTTGTTGTTGTTGTGCCATTTGGGCCCGATGCTTGGATGACCAACTTTGAAGTTGGCGTGTTTTATGCCCTTGCGGTTTCGTCAGTTTCAGTTCTCGGTATTTTGATGGCTGGTTGGTCGAGTGCCAACAAATATTCATTACTTGGTGGCTTGCGTGCCGCAGGACAGCTCATTGCGTATGAACTTCCTATGATCCTCGCCGTTGTGGGTGTTGTCATTCAGGCAGGCTCAATGAATTTGCAAGACATTGTTGTTGCGCAAAATGCTGGAAGCATTTTTGGATGGGATGGCTTAGGTAATCCGTATCTGCTGACCCAATTCATTGGTTTCCTTATCTTCATGATTGCTGTACAGGCCGAACTCACACAGACACCTTTCGACATGCCGGTTGCTGAATCGGAATTGGTATCGGGTTATATGACTGAATACTCGGGTTTCAGGTTTCTTATTTTCTTCATCGGCGAATTTGCAACCGCTGGCGTGTTTGCGTTCATTGCATCTGTGCTATTCCTTGGCGGCTGGGGCGTTCCTTTCTCTTGGTTCGGATGGACCGGAATCAACGACGTCGACAATTGGATGAATATTGGTGGACCCCTCATCATGCTGACAAAGATGCTCGGTTTGGTTTTCATCATCATGTGGGTGCGATTTAGTTACCCACGCTTTCGCGAAGACCAATTGCAACGTTTTGCTTGGAAAATTCTTATTCCCGTTTCGCTCGTCAACATCGTGGCGACTTCAGTTTTGAAGGTTGCGTTCTAATGCCAAAAGTACCCGGATTATTCAAGGGCCTCGGAGTCACCTTTGGCACCTTGGTTGAAACCATTACGCATGGTGCGAACACTGTTCAGTATCCGCATGTAAAGGAAGCGCCCCCCGTACGTGCCCGCGGAGTAATTGCTCTTCACGAGGGCAACTGCACGTCGTGCATGTTGTGCGCACGCTCTTGCCCCGACTGGTGCATTTACATTGAAGGACACAAAGAACTCGCTCCACCACGTCGTGCTGGTGGTAAACCTCGCGCAGTGAACAAACTCGATCGATTCGATATTGACTACGCATTGTGCATGTATTGCGGAATATGTGTCGATGTGTGTCCGTTCGATGCACTTTTTTGGAGCCCCGAGTACGAATACTCCGAGCCACGTATTGCCGACCTTTTACACGACAAGTCAAAACTTGGAGAGTGGATGGAAACTGTTCCTGCAGCTCCAGAACTAGAAGTTGGCGCCGACAAGAAAGGCAAAAAGTAACGGTGGTTGCTCAAAATATTGCCTTTGGAATTATTGCCGTCATGATGGTGATTGGTGCACTACGCGTGGTCACTGTGAACAACGTGGTGCATGCAGCGCTGTGGTTGGTGCTTGTGCTTGCTGGTGCAGCGGCCCAATATATTTTGCTCGCTGCAGAATTCGTCGCGGTGACTCAAGTTCTTGTGTACATCGGCGCAGTAATGGTGCTCTTCTTGTTCGGCACCATGTTGACCCGCGCTCAATTAGGGAAAGAAAAACAACTCAATAACCCCACGTGGTATCTCGGTATACCAGCCTCGCTGCTTTTACTTGGCGTCATGATTCTGGCTCTTACTTCAAGTTTTGGAGATGAAAAGCTTCCTGCTGACTCCGAGTTGGTAAGTACTCAAGCAATTTCAGATCAAATTTTTGGGCCATACTTGCTTCCGTTTTGGGCGTTGTCGTTTGTGCTGCTCGTGGCAGTCATTGGAGCAATCGTTTTGGCAAGGAAGGACTAACACATGTTGGTGAATCAGTTCCTCATCCTCGCAGCAGTGCTTTTTTGCATTGGCGTGTACGGAGTCATTGCTCGTCGCAATGCAGTCATGGTCTTAATGTCTATTGAGCTCATTTTGAACTCAGTAAATATCAACTTCCTCGCATTTGCTTTGCGTAATGGCAGTGTCGATGGCCACGTGTTCGCGTTGTACATCATTGCTGTTGCAGCGGCTGAAGTAGGAGTGGGTTTGGCGCTTGTCCTTTTGGTGTATCGCAATCGTAAATCCATTGCGCTCGATGAGCTTTCGGAAATGAAGGGTTAACGATGTTTGCAGAGGCATCAACTGTGGCTCATGAAGCCTTGTCGTCGGGGTGGTTCTTAGAACACGCCTTCCTCATTCCTATTATTCCAGCAGTGGCTTTTGCCCTCATTATTTTCTTTGGCAAGAAGTTGCCAATGAAAGGTAGTGAACTCGGCGTGCTGTCCATGGTTGCATCGCTTGTTTTTTCTGTCGGAGCTGCACTGCAGTGGATCAACCGAGTAAATGGCGCAACTGAAGAGCAATACATCGATCCAGTGATCCGTTCATGGACCTGGTGGAACAGCGGTGGATTCGAGTTTGGCATTGGCCAACACATCGATGGTCTCTCGCTCACCATCTTGGTCGTGGTCGCATTTATTTCCTCATTAGTGCAGATCTACTCACTTGAGTATTTGCGCGGTGACCGCAGGTATACGCACTTCTTTGCCTCTCTCACTTTGTTCTCGGCAGGAATGTTGAACATGGTGGTTGCGGAAAACATGATTCAACTCATTTTGGGTTGGGAAATCATGGGTCTCTGCTCGTTCATGCTTATTGGGCACTGGTGGGAAGAGGGCGCAAATAGCCGAGCAGCACTCAAAGCCTTTTTCACCACACGTACCGGAGACATTGGTCTCTTGGTCGGTACAAGCGTTTTGTTCTTCAGCGCTAACTCGTGGACACAAGAACACTTAGGAGTTTCAGGGTTCAGCATTCGGGGTCTTTCAGCGTGGGCGTTAACAGGAAACCCTGGCCATGCTGCAATCACTGTTGGTGCAGTTGCGCTCTTTATTGCTTGCATTGGAAAGAGTGGTCAGTTCCCTCTGCACACGTGGTTGCCCGATGCAATGGCTGGGCCAACACCCGTTAGCTCACTTTTGCACTCATCCACCATGGTGGTCGCTGGCGTTTTCCTTGTGGCTCGGTTGTACCCAGTGTTCTTTGAGGGAATGAATATCTTTGGTAGTGGTGTAAATCTCATCACGTTGATCGGTGGAATCACCATCGTGATCGCAGCTGCATTGGCCTTCGTGCAAACCGATATTAAAAAAGTTTTGGCGTATTCAACAGTGAGCCAACTTGGCTACATGATGATGGGACTTGGTGCAGGTGCATGGATGCCAGCCGTGTTCCACATTTTCACCCACGCGTTTTTCAAAGCATGCCTCTTCTTGGCGGCAGGCTCAATTAGCCATAGTGCATCGCATCACTCCTTTGAAATGAAAAAAGATATGGGTGGGCTACGCAAGTTCATGCCTATTACGTTCACAACGTGGATCATCTCCACCCTCGCCCTATGCGGCGTGTTTCCCTTCGCAGGCTTCTTTTCAAAAGATGAAATCATCGACAACGTCGGGCACAACGGATACACGGTCTTCATGGTCGTTGGTCTCATTGGTGCCTTCATGACCGCTGCGTACATGACCCGCGCCACCTACCTCACCTTCTTTGGTGAACCACGCGGTGCTTCTGCTGGTGAATCTCACGATGACCATGGTGATGACCATGGTGATGCACATGCAACGCACGATGCACACGATGCGCATGACTCACATGCAAGTCACGGCCCGCACGAAAGTAATCTGCTCATCACCGTGCCGCTCATGATTCTTGCAACCCTTGCTTTGGGTGCCGGGCTTTTCAATGCAACACCATTTGGTGAAAGCTGGGAGCGCATGACCAAGTGGGTAGAACCACGTTCGGTTGTGGTGGAAGATATGGCTCACGCGTCAGTGGGTGAAACCCGTGGTGTGCGCACCGAAGATACCGTCGCCCCAGAATTAATGATGATGAGTGGCGCTCCAGAAGCAACCGCTACGAGCGGAGAAGCTCCAGTAGGTGAAGAGCCCCACGTTGCCGAGGGTGAACACAGCGCTCATAGTGAATCGGTATGTGGAACCAGCACTCCTGAAATGGGAACTTGCTATGCGCCGCAACTACATCACGCTCCTTTCAAATGGTCGAAGGCTGCGATGTCAGTGATCATCGTTCTTGTGGGAATGCTCATTAGTTGGCTCATTAGCGTGCAGATGTACACCAAAAAATCAGGTTTCTTTGTTGGGCTCACGAGCCGCAACAAGTTGCTTGCACTGGGCTATCGCTTCTTGGTGAACAAGTACTACCTCGACCATCTCTATGAAAAGGTCATTGTGCACGGTATTGCACACCCCATAGCAAAAGCTGCTTACTGGGTGAACCAAAACATTCTCGACGGCATCGTTAACGGTGCTGGTCTTGTAACGCGTCGCGTTGCAGGTTGGGTTTATCGCAACGTCGACCAACGTGTGGTCGACGGCGCAGTAAATGGTTCTGGCGCAGTTGCGCGTGGAACTGGAAATGCATTACGTCCGGTGCAGTCCGGAAAAGTAAGTCAGTACGGCGCCTTGTTATTCGCTGCTGCAGCGGTAGCCGGGCTCGTACTCATCATGGTGAATACCTGAGTTTTAATACGTAAACAACATCAACAATTGAGGAGCTATACGGCATGGACATACTCCGTGACCACAACTGGGTGCTAAGCGTCGGCACCTTCTTACCACTGGCCGGTGTGCTGGTGATGTTGTTCATCCCTAAAGCGGAAGAGCAGCTACAGAAGGCCGTTGCACTGATCACTGCACTAGCAACGCTTGGCGTTGGTGTGTACACCCTCACGTTGTTCAACTACGACCGAGCTGGAGAAATGCAATTTGTTGCACAAACAAATTGGATATCAGTCATCAAGAGCACGTATTACATTGGCATCGACGGCATCAGTTTGCCGTTGTATATCTTGTCGATGGTCATCACTGTGCTCGTCATGATCTACAGCTGGGACCATATTCCTTCGCCGGGCAACCCGAAGGCGTTCCTTATGTTGATGCTCGTTTTGCAAACGGGTATGGCCGGAACGTTTATTTCGCAAGACCTCATTTTGTTCTTTGTCTTCTTTGAACTTGTTCTCTTGCCGATGTACTTCATGATTGGTGTGTGGGGTGGCGAGAACCGCCAGTATGCATCACTCAAATTCTTCTTGTACACCATGTTTGGCTCGGCCTTAATGTTGGTTGCATTCCTTGCGTTGTTCTTCAAAACCGGGGCAGAAAGTTTTGCCATTCCGTACCTTGTTGAACACGGTGGCGCAATTGCCAAGAACACTCAAGTGTGGATTTTTGCGGGAATGTTCATTGGCTTTGCCGTCAAAGTGCCGATGTTCCCCTTTCATACCTGGCTGCCCGATGCCCACACGCAAGCGCCAACACAGGGCTCAGTTATTTTGGCCGCTGTACTTTTGAAACTCGGAACATATGGTTTCATTCGCATTGCCATTCCAATGTTGCCCGATGCCGCCCGTGAGTGGGCTCCCTACATTGGTCTCCTCGCGGTCATCGGAATCATTTACGGTGCCTTGGGTTGCCTTGCCCAGACCGACATGAAGCGGCTCATTGCGTTTTCATCGGTTGCTCACATGGGCTTTGTCATGTTGGGCATTTCAACTCTCACCTCATTTGGTATGAACGCAGCAGTGTTTGGCATGGTTGCTCACGGTCTCATTACCGGCATGTTGTTCTTCGTTGCTGGAAGTGTGAAAGAGCGTTATCACACCTTGGAAATTGAACGACTCGGTGGCATGTTGAAACAAGTACCGCACCTTGCCTGGATCCTCGGATTCTGTGTCATGGCGTCACTCGGCTTACCTGGACTCGCCGGATTTTGGGGAGAGTTCCCTGCGATTTTGTCGGCGTACAGCCCGCTGTCTGGGCTATCTGAAGTGACATTCCGTGTCTATATGGTTATTGCGGCAATGGGTACAGTGCTCGCCGCTGCTTATTTGTTGTGGCTCTTTCAGCGCACAGCATTCGGTGAGCCAAAACCAGAGTTCGGTGGACCCACATCTGACTCGCATGATGGTCATGCTCACGCAGGACATGACGATGCACATCACAACGACATTCACGATGTGACGGTTTATGAGTGGGTGGCATGGACACCATTACTCATCGCCATCGTGCTTTTCGGTGTGATGCCGAACTTGTTGTTCAAACTCATCGACCCGGCAGTTGCCGCAATCGTTACTCAAATCGGAGGCTAACAAAGTGCTCTCCACGCTCGTTGCTGCAGCAGACTGGGTTTCACCAGCAGTCGATTATCACGCCATTGCGCCTGAAATTATTATTGCTACTGGAATTTGTGTTGTCTTACTTGCCGATCTCTTCATTTCAGATCGCAGCAAGTGGTTGCTATCAACAGTTGCTGGCTTTACTTTGCTGGGGGCGTTCATTCCCGTTCTCACGCTTGGCTTAAGTGATGAAGGAACACGTTCTTTGTTCGATGGCCGTTATGTAATCGACGACTTCAGCATTGTGCTGAAGGGCCTCTTTTTGTTGAGTGCCTACGTCATCGTGCTGCTGTCAACAACACATATTGAAGAGGGTGACTACTACCAAGGTGAGTATTGGGTTCTCATGCTGTCAAGCATTTTGGGAATGTTGATGATGACCTCGAGCCGTGACCTCGTGTCAATATTTGTTGCGCTCGAGTTCCTTTCCATTCCTGCCTACATGCTGGCCGCGTGGCGTAAGCGCGATGCGAAAAGTAATGAAGCTGGTGTGAAGTACTTCCTGTTGGGAGTTTTTGCTTCGGCTGTATTGCTCTATGGAATGTCTTTGCTCTACGGAGTAGCAAACTCCACATTGTTGTCTGATCTTGCATCAGAAATGAGTGGGCAACTTACTTCAATTCGTGTTCTTGCAGTGGTGTTTGTTGTAGTCGGTTTTGCTTTCAAAGTATCTGCTGTTCCATTTCACACATGGGCCCCCGACACTTATGAAGGTGCACCAACGCCTGTAACGGCATTTTTATCTGTTGCTTCCAAAGCTGCCGGCTTCGTTGCTCTCGTAACGGTGCTTTATGTAGCAGTACCCGGATCCTCAGATGTATGGCAGCCACTTATTTGGGTGCTTGCTGCGCTCACCATGACCGTTGGCAATGTAATGGCGCTGCGCCAAACCAACATTGTGCGTATGTTGGCGTATTCGTCAATTGCCCAAGGTGGTTTCATTTTGATGCCGCTAGCCGTTGCTGCAGAAGGAAACTCCAGTGTTGCAGTATTGCGTTCCGTTGTTACGTATCTCATTGTGTATGCAGCAACAAACCTCGGAATGTTCGGCATCATTTTGGCTGTGAGTCGCAAGACCCGAAGCGGCGAAGTGGCATCGTTCGGTGGGCTCTTTAGTTATGCACCTGGTCTCGGTGCACTCGCAACCATCTTCCTTGCATCACTTGCTGGAATTCCTCCACTCGGTGGCTGGATCGGTAAGTTCTCAGCATTCCAAGCTGTCTTAGAAGCCGGCACAACATGGGGTTATGTACTCGCAGTCATTGGAGCAGTGAACTCTGTTATTGCCTTTGGTTATTACGGAAATGTGATGCGTGAAATGTGGATGCGTCCTGTTCCTAATGGCGATACCTCGGCAATTGCCACACCTGCTCCAATCAAATTGGCACTAGGTATTACTGGTTTAGCCACACTTGCCCTCGGCATTTTGCCTGGCGTGGCTTTGCACTTCGGCGATATTGCAGTGTTCTCTAGTGCCTTTGGTGGCTAGTTCTCTTCACGAAATCATTCGCGCCGCGGGTGGGGCAATTCCATTTCGCGAGTATATGAACATCGTTCTTTACGGTGATGATGGGTTTTATGCACGCCGAGGTGAAGCGGGTCGGCGAGGAGACTTCATTACGTCTCCCGAAGTAGGGCCACTTTTTGCAACTGTGCTTGCACGAGCACTCGATGCTTGGTGGAAGGAAATGGGCTCACCTTCATCGTTCACTGTCATGGAGGTAGGTGCCGGACCCGGAACCTTGGCTCGCGGACTCATTGCTGCTCAACCTGAGTGCAGCAAGGTATGGACGTATGTAGCTGTAGAAATTTCTGAACAGCAAAGAGCGAAACATCCTTCTGAGGTGATTTCACTTGCTGAAATGCCAGAGGGGAAATTCACAGGAGTTGTCATTGCCAATGAGCTTCTTGACAACCTTGCTTTTGATTTGTGTGTGTACGACCAAGAGTGGCGCGAATCTTGGATTGGGCTGAATGGAGATCAGTTAGTGGAGATTTTAAAACCCCTTACCGAGCCATCACCGTTTTTGCCAGCATTTGCCAAACACGGAGCACGTGCGCCGCTTCAAAGAGAAGCGCAAGAATGGATCAGAAATGCATTACAAAAATTAGACAACGGTCGTGTGCTCGTTTTTGATTACTGCACGCCTCTCACCGCTATGGCAGTGGCGCAGCCATGGCGCGAATGGCTAAGAACATATGTGGGGCACGAAAAAGGCCAACATTATTTGCACATTCCTGGGCGCCAAGATATCACTACGCAAGTGATGATTGATCAACTTACTGCGGTCAAATCTCCAGAGTCGGTACGCAGTCAGTCGCAGTTTTTGCAGCTGTGGGGAATTGATGAACTTGTTGCTGAAGGCAAGGCAGCATGGGAGGCTGCTGCAGCCGCCCCTAATGTTGCTGCAATGAAAATGCGATCACGTATTAGTGAGTCGGCGGCTCTGCTTGAACCCGGTGGCCTTGGGTCATTTACAGCACTTACTTTTACTCCGTAGCCCAAACTATTTAGGGCGCGCTACTTTCTCGAACAGCGTGCCGATCTTCAGCCAGTTAATTGGGTCGGTTTGCCCGATGCCTGCCATACCAATGAGCGCCAAGCCCATTGCTAAACCAAGAAACAACGATGCCAACATCTGTGTATCGAGCGACGCATCAATTGAACCCTCGACTTTTGCATCGTCAATGATCTTCACGTACAGGGCAAAATGCTCGCGCACTCGCGGCGCAAGCACATCACGTGCAAGTGGGTCACGCCATGAGGCATAGTACGTTTCAACTAGTAATTTCTGGGCATTAGTGAAGTCATCATCGTCGTAATTGCGAGGAACCAGCGATGCGATTTTCATGAGCCATGGTGCGCTATCGGCCGGAAGTTTTTCCAGCGCACGTACGTTTGAGAGCAACTGTGCATCGAAGGCATCTTCAAGTGCTGCGCGAAAGAGTTCTTCTTTATTTGCGAACCAGGTGTACACAGATCCGGGTGTCATTTGTGCACGATCTGCAATTTCCGCAAGGCGTGCCCGTTCAAAACCAACCGCGGCAATTTCCTCGGTGGCGGCGGCAAGAAGACGTTCTTTACTTGCCAATGCCCACGGTCGGCGATCGCGACCGTCAACAGTGACAACATTTTTCTCGGTGCGGCCAGGGGCGCGCTTCTTCGCTGCTTTCTTCACAGGTGCTGGTGCTTTCTTTACCATTCCCCCAACCTAGTACGACTTTTCCTTTCGATAAATTCAGGGCGAAGAGGGCTACAGTCGGGAGAGAAAGAGGGGGCGTATGAGCGAGGCGACTGATTCACCAAACATTTCTGACCTGTTGTGGGAGCAGCGCAAGTTTCCCCCGAGCCAGTCATTCCAAGCCAATGCAATCGTTACGGGTACTGAACTCTACGATGCCGCGAGTCAAGACTATGAAGCATTTTGGGCTGCGCAGGCAAACGAGACGGTGACTTGGGCCAAACCATGGAACACCATTTGCGAGTGGAATAGCCCATACAGCAAGTGGTTTATTGGTGCAGAACTCAATGTTGCTTACAACTGCCTCGACCGGCATGTGGAGGCAGGCAAGGGCAGCAAAGTTGCCATCCACTGGGAAGGCGAACCAGGCGATACTCGCACTCTTACCTACGCGTGGTTGCTCGATGAAGTACAGAAATTTTCTAATGCGCTAAAAAGCCTTGGAGTGCAAAAAGGCGACAGAGTAAATATTTATTTACCGATGATCCCCGAAGCAGTAGTGGCAATGTTGGCATGTGCGCGCATTGGTGCTGCACACTCTGTGGTCTTTGGCGGCTTTAGTTCGCAGGCCCTTGCCGACCGCATTAATGATGCCGAGGCAAAGGTGCTCATCACTGCCGATGGCGGGTACCGGCGTGGTGAAGTTTTTCCACTCAAACCGCAGGCCGATGAAGCAGTCAAATTAACTCCATCAATTGAACACGTTGTTGTCGTGAAGCGTGGTGGCAACGATGTCACTATGCATGAAGGTCGCGATCATTGGTATCACGAACTCATGGATGTTGCAGACCCTGTGTGTGTTGCTGAACCAATGTCGAGCGAGCAGTTGTTGTTCCTTTTGTACACGAGTGGCACAACGGGTACGCCCAAAGGCATTATGCATACATCGGGTGGATATCTCACGCACGTCAGCTACACGCACAAGTATGTTTTTGACTTGCACCCAGAAACCGATGTGTACTGGTGTACCGCAGATGTGGGTTGGATCACTGGTCACTCATACATCGTGTACGGGCCGCTCTCTAATGGTGCGACGCAAGTGATTTATGAAGGCGTGCCGAACTACCCCGAGAACGACCGCTTGTGGAGCATTGTTGAAAAATACAAAGTAAGTATTTTCTACACAGCACCAACTGCAATTCGTACTTTTATGAAATGGGGCGTAGAGGAACCACAAAAACATGACCTCAGCTCGTTACGCGTCATCGGCAGTGTGGGCGAACCCATTAACCCTGAAGCATGGATGTGGTACCACGAAAATATTGGGCAAGGTCGTTGCCCTGTGGTTGACACATGGTGGCAAACCGAAACTGGTGGCATCATGATTAGCCCGCTGCCTGGTGTAACAACTACAAAACCTGGGTCAGCAACGTTTCCTTTACCTGGAATAGGCGCAGAAGTAGTTGATGAAAAGGGAAATGTCATTACACATGGCGGCGGATATCTCACCTTGACGCATCCGTGGCCTGGAATGTTGCGTGGCATTTGGGGCGACCCTGAACGATTCCAAGAAACGTATTGGAGCAAATTTCCTGGTCGTTATTTTGCTGGCGACGGTGCAAAATTAGACGACGATGGTTATCTCTGGCTGCTTGGTCGCGTTGACGATGTCATGAATATTTCTGGCCATCGTATTTCAACAACAGAAGTAGAATCGGCACTTGTTTCCCACCCAAGCGTTGCAGAAGCTGCAGTAGTGGGCGCAAATGATGCAACAACAGGGCAAGCGATTATTGCCTACGTTACTTTGCGTGGTGGTGCATCGGTTTCAGAAAATGATTTGCGCAATCACGTAGCAAAAGAGATTGGTGCTATTGCAAAACCAAAAGCAATTTTTTTCACTCCCGATTTACCAAAGACGCGCAGTGGAAAAATTATGCGTAGGTTGTTGCGTGATGTTGCCGAAGGAAGAAACTTGGGCGATACCACCACACTCGCCGATGCAAGCGTTGTTACTGAACTGCAAAAACGTGCTGCAGAGTCGAGTGAAGACTAAAACTTTTAGTCGCGGAAATTTTCAAACTGCAGCGGAACTCCAAGGTCTTCACTTTTCAGAAGTGCCATCACTGCTTGTAGGTCGTCGCGTTTTTTGCCAGTCACGCGAACTTGTTCGCCTTGCGTTTGACTTGCAATTCCCTTCGGACCTTTTTCCTTAATGAGCTTGTTAATTTCTCGTGCCTTGTCGGAACTAATTCCAACGGCAATGGTGACCACCTGGCGCACGGTGTCGCCCGAGGCTTGTTCAAATTTTCCCCAGTCAATGCCCTTCAAGGAAAGTCCACGCTTCACAAATTTTTCTTCCAACAACACGCGCACAGCCCGAGCTTTTTCCTCGCTGATGGTGCGAATGGTGATGATGAGCTCTTTTTGCTCAATATCGGAGTTGGTGTTTTTGAAGTCGAAGCGGTTCACCATTTCCCGTTGGGCCTGGTCTACGGCGTTACGGAGTTCTTGGCGGTCTACTTCTGAGACGATGTCGAAAGAAGGCATGGTGGAAACGCTAGCGAGCCTGTAACCTTCACGACTCATGGGTCGGTGCCCGAGCGGCCAAAGGGAGCAGACTGTAAATCTGCCGGCATAGCCTTCGAAGGTTCAAATCCTTCCCGGCCCACAAATACAACGAAAAGCCCTACTTTTGAGAGAAATCTGAAAAGTAGGGCTGTTGTATTTCTGGCCTAACGAGGCCGTTCGTGCAGCAAGCACTCCATGACAGCCACATCGAGCCAGCGGTTGAATTTGCGACCCACCTCAGTCTCAATACCCACCAGGCGAAAGCCACATTTTTCGTGAAGAGCCCGCGATGGCATTCCGCTGGCCTCAATACGGGCAAAAACGGCGTGAAAACCCGAATTTTCGGCAATTTCGAGCAAATGCCCCAAAATGAGGCGCCCCAAGCCGCGGCGTGCGAGGGAACGGTCGACATAGACCGAATCTTCCACCGAGGTGCGGTAGGCAGCACGCTCTTTATAGGGCGAGAGCGAGCCAAACCCGAGCACTTGGCCCTCCCTATTCACCGCAACAATGGCGCTAAATGCTCCACTTCGGGCACTGAGCCAGGCTTCCTGCTCGGTAAGTGAGCGGGGAACAAGGTCAAAAGTGGCCGTTGTGTTCTCCACTTCATGGTTATAAATAGCCGCAATGGCAGGGGCGTCGGCCACGGTGGCAAGGCGCACAGTGATGCCATCAGATGAGAGGGGGGAGGAAATGGGAAAAGACACTTCCCTTGAAACTAGTCGTGGAAAGGCAGGGGGCGGGTGACATTTGCGCCGATAGCATCACAAATCGGCTCGGTATTCCGAGACACGCCCTCTTAGCTCAGTCGGTAGAGCGTTTCCATGGTAAGGAAAAGGTCGTGGGTTCGATTCCCACAGAGGGCTCCGCCATTGGGCGGTGTTCAAGTCATTGTGCTGCACAAAAATGCATTACACAAAAACTTGTGTGCCAAAACAATGGTGATTGGACCGGTCCTCGCCATGGCGGCGTAGCTCAGTTGGTCAGAGCATCCGGCTCATAATCGGAAGGTCATCGGTTCGAACCCGATCGTCGCTACCAATCACAACAATCATAAAAATAATTTCCACAGCAAATATCACACAACGTAAACGGAGTAATCAGAAATGTCTAAGGCAAAGTTTGAGCGTAATAAGCCTCACGTGAATATTGGAACTATGGGTCACATTGACCATGGTAAGACCACGTTGACGGCTGCTA
>Ga0114978_10000574_pt1 | contig 31457 bp, 21 predicted proteins | sample S_140212_EF_Meta_FD_87027 | JGI IMG/M metagenome (GOLD analysis project Ga0114978, IMG submission 87027) | Freshwater microbial communities from Lake Simoncouche, Canada to study carbon cycling - S_140212_EF_MetaG | ecosystem: Environmental > Aquatic > Freshwater > Lake | place: Lake...
GTCCACCACCGTTTATCCGCCCGAATCACTGGTCGTTTTCAACTGTCAGAATGGAAGTCTCATGCAGAAATATGTCATTATGGGAGCCCAGGGCTGCGGCAAGGGGACGCAAGCCAAGCTGCTGAAGCAAGAACTGGATCTCGTTCATATTTCCGTTGGCGACATTTTTCGCTGGCATATTCAGTCCCACACGAAGCTCGGGGCACGGATCAAACGGCTGATCTCGGATGGAAAGATGGTCGACGATGAAACGGTCGAACACATCATTCGTGAGCGACTCGGACAGCACAACTGGAACTTTGGCTTTATTCTCGATGGATTTCCGCGAACAAAAACGCAAGCGGAATTTTTTCTGGAAAGTTACGACATCGACGCGGTGATCCACATCGCGGTTCCGGACGAAGTCGTTTTCGAACGCGTGCTGGCCCGCCGCCTTTGCAGTCAATGTGGCCTGGATTACAACCTGATTCACCATCGTCCCGCGATTGCGGACACTTGTGATGTCTGTGGGGGTAAATTGACCATCCGCAGCGACGACAATGAAGAAGGGTTGCGTCAACGCCTGAGAGATTATCGCACGCAAACCGAACCGGTGCTGGAACTGTTTGGCCGAAAAGAACTGGTGATTCAGACGAACGGGGCACTTGGAATCGACGAGATTCGAGCGGATATTCGCGCGCAGCTCGGACTGCGAAAAACCAAGTAGCCCCCCCATCCTCAAAAACACGTCGATGAATCGGGGCTGATTAGGTACCAGACCAGGGATCAGACGAGGCAATGCAACGGATCTGCAAGGTAATACATCGCTTCGAGTGCTCGCGGATCATCTGCCGTCACGAGCGGTCCCGGTGTGATGATTTCGAGAGGAACGGATTCCATCTTCTCTTTGTTGCGGGCAATGAATTGGCCAAGGAACAGGGAGGTCTGATGGATCCGGCAAACTGGATTCACGGCCGATGCAGCGAGCGAGCCGTTCTTGATGGCATCGAGTCCATCCTTTTGTCCATCAACAGCCACCACCACCATTTTCTCGTGAATCGTTCCCTTGAGCGCAGGAATGGACCCTAACGCCATGTCATCGCTATGGAAAAATGCACCGGCAATCGGTGTGGTTTCTTGCTGGAGCAAGGCTTCAAACGTATTGCGGGCTTTTTCCTTTTTCCAGTCGCACCAGCGAACCCCGCCGCCGACCACCTGCACGTTCGGAAACTTCTTGAGAATGTTCTCAAAACCCTGTCGTCGCCCTTGTGCGCCACTATGGCCGTCGAGACCGCCAATATGAATCACATTTCCCTGGCCGCCGATTTTTTGCATCATGTAGCCGACACTCTTCTCGGCCATGTCCACATGGTCAGGAGTCACTTCGCACCAGACCCCTGTGGATCTCATCTTGTCCATGTCGACCAGCAAGGTATCCATCGAGATGACCGGAATGCCCCGTTCCTTCAGTCGCTTACAAGGTTCTGCCAGCGAATCGATCTGGACCGCCTGAAAGCAACAGAAGTCCCAGTCGCGATTGGTCAAGGCATCGATCTTGTCTCGCTGTCGTCCGGGATCGAATTCGCCGTCAAACCATTCGATCTCGATATTCAGCAAACGTCCCCACAGTTCCGCCGTCTTTTTGCCCAATTCACACCAGGTGCTTTGCAAACCGGCGTTGGAAAATGCCGCTCGCAGTGGCTTGTTGCTGTTGGCCCCACTTCCGGCAATCCCCGCCGCATTCTCGGGAACCCCCGTCGCACAACCGGCGACGGTTAGTCCCAGTGCTGCCGTTGAACCCAACGCCAAAGTTTCCAGAAAGTCACGTCGTGATGCTGCCATGATGATCCTCGATGAAGGTGTGAATGGAATCGTCCTCCTGAATTCCTGCTCGTCAGATCGGGAAATGACCGACGAATACTCGCACGCGGCAAGCGGCGCGAATCATTCAGACGTGGCGAAGAATTCAGAATTATGCATGAAGGTATTCAAAAACGGTTCCATTTCCTACTTCACCGTCCGATCACCCCCTTCGATCAACGGATTTCGTCGAGACGGAACGGTTCGAGTTCTCGAAAAAACTCGCGAAACCAAGGCGCCGTGACGATAAATCTTGTTGGGCATCACAGTCAGTCCGAGCGGAAAGAGCTGAGTCGCCTGCTGGAACAGTGTCGCCTGCGGGAAAAAGGTCGTCTGCAGAAAAGAGGCGAGAGTCTCACCTTGGAATCCGATGAAATGGTTTTGGCCTGTAACAACCGGACGCAAGGCAAGTGGGTTGGCGAGTTGATTTAGTGCGGAACAGGGTTTGGTGCGGAACAGGGTTTGGTGCGGAACAGGCGAAATAGGGAGTCAGGAATCGATGATCACAATCCGGAAATCGGCGGATCGCGGGCACGCTGACCACGGTTGGTTAAAAACCTTCCACACCTTTTCGTTTTCCTCGTACCAGGATCCCCGGCACATCGATTTTCGCTGTTTACGAGTCATGAACGAAGATTGGATTGCACCAGGGCAGGGATTTGGTACCCATCCGCATCATGATATGGAAATCGTTACCTACGTCCTCGAAGGTGCGCTAGAACATCAAGATTCCATGGGGAATGGCGAAGTCTTGCGACCGGGGGAATTTCAACGAATGTCGGCAGGAACCGGGATTACCCATAGCGAATTCAATCCCTCAAAAACCGAGCCTGTTCATTTGTATCAAATCTGGCTGTACCCCGATCAACGCGGACTAAAACCAAGTTACGAACAGAAACGATTTCCCCTCGCCGAACAAAAAAATCAGTTGTGCCTGGTCGCATCGAACCAAGGAGAAGCCGGGGCGCTGCAAATCCATCAGGATGCCCGGATTTTTCTTTCCCAACTGGGCGCCGGAGTCCAAATCGACCACCCGATCCAACCGGGCAGGCATGCCTGGCTCCAAGTCTTGCGCGGCTCGGTCCAACTGAATGGACACCTGCTGGCGACCAGCGATGGTGCCGCGATCAGTGATACGAGCTCGCTGAGCCTCATTGCTTTGAATAATGCCGAGATCATGTTGTTTGATCTGGCCTGAAACTTAAGTACTTCCCATTACGAAAGTCTGATCTGATGAAAGACACAATCCACGGCCTGACGACAGTGTTAGGACGGTTGCTGTTGGCTACCATTTTTCTCGCGAGTGCCGTCGGCAATAAAATCCCCAACTTCGATCAGGTGGCCAATACGATGAAGGGACAGGGAATTCCGCAGCCGCAAGTGATGCTGGCGGGGGCGATCCTCTTCCTGATCGCAGGAAGTCTCTCTATTATTTTGGGGTATAAAGCCCGCATCGGTGCGACCCTGCTCCTCATCTTCCTGGGACTCGCCACCTACTACTTCCACGATTTCTGGAATTTTCGCGGCGAAACTCAACAAGCCCAGATCATTCAGTTTATGAAGAACCTGGGCCTGATGGGTGCAATGCTGCTGATCATGGCCAATGGATCAGGGGCAATGAGTCTCGACAAGGGAAAAAGCGCCCCCAAGCCCAAGCCCGCGAAATAAGTCTTCATTTCCGGGTGGAAAATTCATGATTGCTTCCCGTGGTTCATCCAATTAGCATCAAGGAACATTGAACTGTTACTCACTGGAAGTGAGGTTCTCCTTGAGCTTATCCGAATTCCGTCGGCTGCCTTGTTGCCTGTGGCTGTTGTTTGTTGGCTTGATCGTTACCAGCAACTCCCACAGGGCTGGTGCGGAGGTCCCTTCGTTTGAAGACGGAGTGATCCCGGTCCTGACCCGGTTTGGCTGCAATTCTGGCGGTTGCCATGGCAAATTGGCGGGCCAGAATGGCTTCCGGCTTTCCCTGCGAGGCTATGCCCCCGACGCTGATTACGATTCTCTCGTGCGCGAAGCCCTTGCCCGTCGCGTCAATCAGGCCTCGCCCGAACTCAGTCTGCTTGTGCTCAAGGGGACCAATGCCACGCCACACGGTGGCGGCCAACGGTTGCAACCCGATTCACCCGGTGCGAACCTGTTGACCGAATGGATCCGTGCCGGAATGCCCGGATCGAAGAATGATCTCGAAAAGCTCATCCGGATCGAACTGACTCCATCCGAGCAGTCGCTGGTAATTGGACAGACGCTTCCCTTGCAAGTCACCGCCATCTACGACGATGGAAAACGCCGTGATGTGACCTGGCTCACCCAGTTCACGTCACGCGATAGTGCCATGCTCGAGGTTTCGGAAAACGGTCAGGTCCGGGCGCTGCGACATGGCGAATCGGTGATTACCGCAGCCTTTCGCGGCTTGATTGAAGTCGCTTCGATCACCGTCCGTTATGAAAACGCAGTCGAATCGGCCTGGTATGCCACCCGAAATAATGCTGTGGACGAGGCGGTCTTTGAAAAACTGGCGAATCTTAAGATTGAGCCGAGTTCCCTCTGCGACGACGCCACGTTTTTGCGGCGAGCCACCCTGGATGTGTTGGGAATCTTGCCAACTGCTGCCGAAGTTCGTGACTTCCTGGCGGATTCACAGCCTGACAAACGGCAACGCCTGGTCGAGAGACTGCTCGACCGTCCCGAATTTGTCGACTACTGGACGTATTGGCTCAGTGAACTGCTCCAAAACCGCAAAGAACGGGACCACGATGTGCGGGGTGCCAAAGGGGTCCGTGCATTCCACGAGTGGCTTCGATCACAGCTTGCCGCCAACCGGAGTTGGCGCGACATTGCGACCCGTGTTCTGACCGCGAGCGGATCGTGTGTGGAACAACCGGGAGTCGGCTATTTTATCGTTACGGTCGGTGAACGCGAAGCGCATGAATCGGAAGTGGCCGATTCCGTGGCTCAGGCGTTTCTCGGCACGCGGATTGGATGTGCTCGTTGCCACAATCATCCGTTGGAAAAATCGACTCAGGATGATTACTACCATTTTGTCAGCTTTTTCTCGCGGTTGACGCTGGATCGCCAGCGACCAGAAGACTTACCGACCATTCTGCAGGTGGGGACACGAAACCAGTTCAACTTACGACGGCAGATTCAGCAAGAACAGCAGAAACTGGAACAGCTCAAGGGGACCAATACCGAAGCGAAACAGATCGCCGAAATCGAACAGCGGATTGCTGAATGGGAGAAACAAATTCTGCAGGAGGCTCAAACAGCGGTTCAAGTCCGACAGCCCCGAACCGGACAGATGCTGGCACCGCGACCCCTGGATCGATCGGAAACCGTGATTCCCGTCGGCAGTGATCCCCGTGAAGCCTTTGTCTCGTGGATGATCGATCCTTCCAATCGCTATTTCTCGGGTGCGATGGTCAATCGATTATGGCAACATTTTCTCGGTAGTGGTCTGGTCGAACCGGTCGATGATTTGCGGGCCACCAACCCCCCTTCCAATCTGGCTCTCTGGAATCTGCTCAATCAGGAATTCGTGGCGAGTGACTTCCAGCTGAAGCCGACGCTACGGTTGATTTTGAATTCTCGGACCTATCAATTGATGTCCGCAACACGCGAATCCAACTATCGCGATCAACGTTTTTATTCGCACTTTTCTGCCCGCCGACTCCCCGCAGAAGTGCTGCTGGATGCCATTTGTTCAGCGACGGGTCAGCCCGAATCCTATCCCGGATATGCCGTCGGTGTGCGCGCGATTCAGGTTCCCGATCCCTTTACCGATTCGTACTTTTTATCCCTGTTTGGTCGTTCACCCCGCACCACCGCGTGTGCCTGTGAACGAAGTGGCGATGTGACATTGCCGCAATTGCTGCACCTGCAAAATGGGGATCCCCTGCATGAGAAAATTCGGGCCAGCGATGGTCGGCTGGCACAACTCTTAGCAGCACATCCCGAAAACGCAGCCGTGATCGACGAACTGTTTCTGGTGACGCTGTCGAGACTGCCGACGGAACACGAGCGATCAGGGATTCTCAGTGCCGTTCCCACAGCAGATCGGGCGGAAGGGCTGGCGGATCTCTTCTGGGCGCTACTGAACTCCAAAGAATTTACCTTTAATCATTAAATGCAAACCCTGGTGCGAGCATCCTTATGTTTGAACTTCGGCATTCCAATCGTCGTGATTTCCTGACCGTGGGGGCCATTGCCCCGTTGGGATTGTCGCTCGCGGGTACGTTGCGGGCCGAGGCGTCAGGACAGGTTGCACACGATCGTCGTGCCAAATCCGTGATTCTGGTCTATCTCGGGGGAGGCTTGTCCCATCACGACAGCTTTGACCTCAAGCCAGCGGCGGCGGAAGAAATTCGGGGTAAGTATCAACCGATTTCAACAAATGTCACCGGCCTGCAGATTGGCGAATTGTTGCCGCTCATGGCACAAACTATGGACAAAGTCTGCCTAGTACGAAGCGGAGCCCACAACAACGACCACCACGAAACCGCGACGAACTGGGTGATGTCGGGCCGGTTTGGTTCCGCGTTCGGGGATTGGCCCGCCCTGGGAGCCGTCGCGGCACACGAAAGCGGCTTTCCCGGAACACTGCCTCCCTACGTGGCGATTCCCCGAAATCCCTCGTTCACCTGGGAACTTGGCAAAAGCGCATTCCTGGGTGGCCGTTATGAGTCCTTCAAAGCGGGAGACCCGAATGAAAACGGTTACCGCGTCCGGGATGTGGCTCGAGCTCAACCCCTGCCCGAAGTCCGCGTGCAGCGCCGGCAGTCACTGTTATCGCTGGTCGATCATCTCGCTCGTGAAGTCGAGGGGAACGATCAAATCGCCGCGTATGACCAGTTTCAACGACGCGCCGCCGAGATGGTCCTTTCCGGCGAAGCACGCGATGCCTTTGCCGTCGAACAGGAATCGACCTCGTTACGAGACCGTTATGGTCGCACAACGTTTGGACAAAGCTGCCTGCTGGCCCGTCGTCTGGTCGAGCGCGGAGTCACCTATGTCACCGTCAATTTCGGTGGCTGGGACCATCATGCCAAGATCTGGCCGGGGCTCGAATCCAAGCTGCCGGATCTCGATCGAGGATTTTCGGCATTGGTGAGCGATTTGTATGAGCGGGGTCTGCAGCGTGACACACTGGTCGTGATGATGGGCGAGTTTGGCCGGACACCAAAAATCAACAAGGACCTCGGTCGAGACCACTGGGCGCCTGCCGCCTCGCTGCTGTTCACCGGGGCCGGGGTCATGACCGGCAAAGTGATTGGTGCGACCGACAAAGACGGTGCCCAGGCAACCGAATCCCCGATTTCCCCGGCAGATGTCGCCTGTACGATTCTGTCATCGCTGGGAATTGACCCACAGAAACAGCTAAAAACACCCGACGGCCGTCCTGTGGAAATCCTCGATCAAGGGAAGAAGATCGAGGCCCTGTATGTCTAGCCGATTTGCTGAGTCTTACCGAATCCCGTTACCCACCACGCTCCGTCAGGTGCTCTTACTCTTCCCGCTGATGGCCACCGTCGCCGTAGCGCAGGATCAGCCAGAAGTACCCCGGATCGCCGTTGCGGTCCCGTTTGCGATTCCGGCGAATGCCACCACAAAAGTGCTGGTCCGGGGATGGAAATTGAATCGTGACCTCGAAGCGAAGTCTACAATCGGTGGGGTGACATTCAAAGTCGTTCGACACGATAATGCCCCGATTCCCAATGGCCAAGACGCCAAGCGAATTGGGGACACACTGGTCGAGCTCGAAGTTACTGTCCCCGCTGGCTTCTCGTCGGCGAGTCTTCCGATCCGGTTATTCGCAGGAGAAATGGAAAGCACCGAGTACACGCTGTTGGTTGGCGGGCGCGATCCGGTGGTGAGCGAGATCGAGCCCAACGATGGCTTTCGTCAGGCACAGGCCATCGCGATCCCGCAAATCGTCGATGGACTGCTGCATGCAGATCGCAATGTGGATGTCTATGCGGTCAATCTTGGTGTCCCCCAAAAGCTGCTCGTGGAAATCATCGCCCGCCGACAAGGTTCGGGGCTCGACAGCGTGCTGACGATCTTCGACGCCAAAGGAAATAAGATCGACAGCAACGATGACGCCGCCGGGGCCGATTCGAGGATCGAAATCCCTTTGGCAGCCGGCCAATATTGGATCGTCATTCAAGACGCCAATGATCACGGCGGCCCCGCTCATCCGTATCGACTCGTGGTACAATCCCTACCCTGACCGCACGGAAATGAACCTGTTCCACGATCCCACCCGAGAAACGAGGACTGCTGTGAATCGAATTCTCTGCATCAGGGTTCATACCCTGGTGGCCCTGATCACTTCGCTTGTATTGATGAGCGGACCAACTCACGCCGATGATGTCATGCGGATTTTCCTGTTCGCAGGCCAATCGAATATGGTCGGATCGGATACCCAGACGGAACGGATCGACGAGTTTCCTCCTTTTCGAGGTGCGGGTGCCCCCCAAGAGGATGTGCTCTACAGTTACGTGCTCGAAAACGGGACTCAAGCCTCGACCGGATGGGTGCCACTCCGGCCACTCAATTCCTTCGGTCCGGAACTGACCTTTGCCCGTCGAGTGAAACAGCAGATTTCGTCCCCGATTGGGATCATCAAATCGGCTGTCGGAGGAACGACCGTCGCGTTCGACTGGAACCCCGATGCGCCCGAGAAAGGACAAAAACTTTACCCACGAACCTTGAAGTTGATTCGTGAATCCCTGGATCTGCTCAAACAGCGTGGTATCGCCTATCAGCTGGAAGGGGTGATGTGGCATCAAGGCGAAAACGATATGCTTGATCGCAATTTGATGAACCAGTATGCCGAGGGGCTGAAAAAGTTGATTGCCCGCTTACGATTGGACCTGCAGGCCCCCGAGCTCAAGTGGTATCTCGCCGAAGTGAGCGAAAAGGGGATTTGGGGGATGGATCATCGAGCCAATCTGGGGGTGCTGTATGATCAGCAACAAATCGTGCTCAAATCGGATTCGCGGTTGCGCTGGGTGCCGACTTCCCATCTCGCCTTTGAAGTGATGGGAAGTGGTCAGCCACACTATCATTTCGGGACACAGGGGCAGCTTCAATTGGGCGAGGCATTTGCCAACGCCTATCTCCAGGAAGTCGATCGACTCCCCCCCGCTGCGGACCGCCGTTTCCCGGAAAATCTCCCTGTTGCTGCCAAGCAACGAGTCCGACTTTTCGTGCTGGCTGGCCAGCGAAATATGGAAGGTGAAGATTCGTATGTCGACGAGATTCCCAGCACGGCAGGGTTTGAGTCATTGAGCCATCCCCAGGAACAAGTTCTCTACCGGCATTCCCTCGGAGGGGGCGTCGCGGTTTCCACCGACTGGGAGCCGCTCGGGCCCAACGAGTTTCTGGGCAATTTCGGACCCGAACTCAGTTTCGGTGCGCGCCTGCGTAAGTCGCTCAATCCCGAGGAAGGGATTGCGATCGTCAAATTCACGCACAGTGGGGCACAGAGCCCCGACTGGTCTCCCCGAGGATCCCTCCAGTCCCATCGAAACCTTTACCAACGGTTCGTGAACTTTGTCCTTGCCGCACAACAGGATCTCAGTCGTCGCGGGTACGATTGCCAGCTGGAAGGGGTTTTCTGGCATACGGGAGAGAATGACACCTACTTTGGTCCCTACTTGCAAAACTATGCCCAATCGATGAAACAGCTGATCGATCAATCACGGATTGATCTGAAGAGGCCTGAGCTCACCTGGTTCATTTCCGAGCAGCACAAGCAAGCTCCCTGGGGACACAGCGCCGAGATCAACGCAAGTCTACTGGAACTGACCAAGTCTGACCCCCAGATCAAGTTAATCAAGACCGCGCATTTGCCCCACGCCAAACGTCATTTTGGAACCAAAGGAACATTGATGCTGGGAGAAGAAATGGCGGACACATACTTGAAGCAGCGGTAAGCCGGAAGCTCATTTTAAATCGGTGTACGGCCTCGATTCCGCCGCCTATGCGGCCTCTGCGCGGTTAATCGTGTTGAGTCCTGTGGAAACGTCTGCCACCACAGTGCAGCAAAAAACAGGGACAGGCACCGCGGACGGAGCCAGTCCCCGTTTTCGCTGACGTCGGAACTTCTCACGATCGGGTTACGAGGCTTGACGCATTCTTAGCATCGGCTTCTCGAGCGTCACTACGGTGTTTGCTGGTACGCTCTCGTAGACCGAGGCACCGGCACCAATCACCGAGTTTCGACCGATCAAGGTCTTGCCACCCAGGACCGTGGCGTTGGCGTAGACCACGACATGGTCTTCAATCGTGGGATGTCGTTTGACGTTACGGATCAGGTTTCCCTCGTCGTCCCGTTCAAAGCTCAGTGCCCCCAGGGTCACCCCTTGATAGATTTTGACGTGGCTGGCAATTTCACAGGTCGCCCCGATGACGACACCCGTTCCATGGTCGATGAAGAACGAGGGGCCAATCGTTGCGCCGGGATGGATGTCGATCCCCGTGCGACTGTGGGCCCATTCGGAAATCATCCGGGGAATCAGCGGGACCTGCAGGCGATGCAGCTCATGAGCCAATCGATAGACCGTGACCGCCTCGAGGCCGGGGTAGCAGAAAATGATTTCATCCAGTCCCCCGGCGGCGGGGTCGCCGTCGTAGGCCGCTTGAACGTCCGTCGCGAGGACTCGTCGGATTGCGGGGAGTGCTGACAGGAATTCAATCGCCTTTTCTTGCCCCAACGCTTCGAAATCGGGCTGGACTTCACCGCAATTCAGCTGGTTCTTTTTCCGATAATCATGTCTCAATGCCCGGGCGATCTGTTGCGTTAACCGGTCATGCAAGCTGTCGACCAGGTCGCCAATGTGATAGGTGACATTGCCGAAGTGCAGATTTTGCCGTTTCCGATAGCCGGGATACAGAATTTCTCGCAGATCGTCGGCGATTTCCACGACCACATCGACACTTGGCAAGGGGCAATGTCCCAGGTGGTTGATGGTTTCGATTTCGTGATAGGTGTCGACGATACGGTCCGTCAACTCGGGCAGGCGTTCCTTCAGACGAATATCAGTGGCCATCAGCCATTCCTTATGTTCAGCAGCGCGGCAGGGATCGGCTCGGAGATTTCCCAAACAGACCTTTCCGGTACACGGTCTCTATCTGGAATCGGCGGAACTTTCGGTACCGGTTGATAAAAACCGACATTCCCTACGAATCTATCGATCCCTCATCTCGACACCTCCCCGACAACCGGAAAGGTCTCGCTCGTTTACGGAGCTTACCAGATTCGGGTCAGTGAGACTTTACCGGCGACTCGAAGATTTTTGAATCTGCAAAATCAGGAACGACGATGAGGCCTCTCAGGGGGGAATGCTTTCCCCCGCTGTGTCGGGATTCGAAGCGGGGTTTCGGATGTCTGTGGCAGACACGACTGAATCGATTTCGAGGTCTGAGGGGAGGCCAATTGTCTATTGGTTAGAAACCCGGCGTCCGTTTTGTAATCTGATTTTTCTGCTGCCGTTGCTCTTGGCTTACGAGTCTGGAATCGCCATCGCGGCGGGTCCCTCGGGTGCGACCATCCGCAACGGGGCCGATGCGTGGATGCGTCTCTGGCTGCATCAAGCCGGTTTTGAAGTTGTCTGGCTGCTTCCCGCCTTGCTGCTGGGAATCCTGACCATCTGGCATCTGGTTCTCAGGCAGCCCTGGAAAATGACCTGGGATACACTCGGCGGCATGGCTGCCGAGAGTCTGCTCTACGCTTTCGTCCTGATCATGCTAGGTCAACTGACCGATTACGGTTTTCGCCATGCCTCGTTCGTTCCCGCGCAAATCGAGACTTCGTCGCTGAATCGCGGGTTCTTCCTGCGACTGGTGACGTTCATGGGGGCGGGAATCTATGAAGAATTCCTGTTTCGACTTTGTCTGTTGCCGCTGACGTATGCCGGATTCCGCCTCTTGCTGGCACCCAAAGGCTGGGCGATTGCCGGAACGGTGGTGACAACCAGCTTTGTGTTTTCGCTGGCCCACTATTTGGGACCCTCTGCCGACGGACAGATCCTGCCGTTATTGAGCGACGCGATGATTCGGATCCAATCCAGTCGCCATCTCTGGTTCGGATTCGCGTTCCGGACCATGGCCGGGATGTTTTTTGCCGCACTCTATTTCTTCCGCGGCTTTGGCATCACGGTGGGGGCGCATGCGACCTACGATGTCTTTGTCGGGGTGATTTTGATTAGCGAGGTTTGAGATTCCGTGTTCAGTTTTCAGTTAACCGACTGTTAGGTGGCGTTGCCTCCGAGTTTGATCAGGTTGACCAGTTCGGTGGTGGACATCTTTCCTGCGGCATCAGTCCCTTCCAAAATTCCGGCCACCAAACCTCGTTTGTCGGCGTGCAATTTCAAAATCTGCTCTTCGATGGTCTCTTTGGCGACCAGGCGATAGACCGTGACTGGGCGGGTCTGGCCGATCCGGTGGGCACGATCAGTCGCCTGATCTTCCACGGCGGGATTCCACCACGGATCGAGATGCACGACGTAATCGGCCCCGGTCAGGTTCAGGCCGGTTCCACCCGCCTTGAGTGAAATGAGGAACAGTTCTCCCTCACCGTTTTGAAAGGCGTCGACCGCTTGTTGTCGCTTTTTCACGGGGGTTGCGCCGTCGAGGTATTGGTAGGAGATATTCCGTTCGTCGAGTGCCTCACGTACCAGAGCCAGGTGCTGGGTGAACTGGCTGAAGACGAGGGCGCGGTGTTTCCCTTCGCGCAGTTCGTCGACGGTATCGAGAAACAGGTCTAGCTTGGCGGACGACAGTTTCCACGTTTTATCCACCAGCCGGGGATGGCAGGCGAGTTGACGCAATCGGGTCAGTGCGGCCAAGACCTGGAACCGTTGGTCTTTTTCCGAACCATCGATGATGTTGGTGAGATTGGTTACCGCCCACATGCGGGCATCTTCGTAGACGCGACGTTCCGCTTTGGAAAGCTCGGCAGTCAGTTGGATCTCGGTTCGAGAGGGCAGTTCGGTCAGAACTTCACTTTTGGTTCGACGCAGAATGAAGGGGCGAATCACGCGTGAGAGTGCCTGCTTGCGTGCGAGATCTTTTCCCTTCTCGATCGGATCGGCAAAAACTTCGCGAAAACGTTCCCAGCTACCGAACAATCCAGGAGCGACCCCTCGGAATAGGCTCCACAGGTCCCCGAGATGGTTTTCCGCCGGGGTTCCGGTCAGGGCGAGTCGCCAGTCGGCCTGAATTTCCCGGACCGCTTGCGAGGTTTTGGTTTGACTGTTCTTAATCGCCTGGGCTTCATCCAGTACTAACGTTCCCCAACTGATTTGACTCAGTTCTGTGACATGCTGCTGCAGCAGGTGATAGCTGGTGATCAGCAAATCGCCAGGTTCCAGCGTCTGCAGGAACTCGACTCGGTCAGTGTCCCGGTACAGAATGGGACGGAGCGTCGGCGCAAACCGTTCTACTTCACGAACCCAGTTGAATCCGACCGAGACCGGTGCCACCACGAGGGTGGGTCCTTTGTCGCGTCGATCGAGCAGCACGGCAATGGCCTGCAGTGTTTTGCCCAGTCCCATATCATCGGCCAGGCAGCCACCGACCCCCCATTCGGCCAGTCGTCTGAGCCACTTGTAGCCGTCGACTTGATAGTCCCGTAATTCCGCCATCAAGGTGGTGGGGACAACCGGATCCAGATCGCTCGCCAGTTGCAGGCGTTTCAGTGAATCTCGCCACTTTTTGCTCGCTTTGAGCGTGACATCATCATTGAAGAGTTCTGCGAGCAGGGGGGCTGCTGTCGCGTTGAACTCGAGCTTGCCACGGTTGGAATGGATCATATCGGTCACGCTCGACAAGCGATCACGAAACTCTTTCGAGATGGCGGCAAACTGTCCTTTGCCCAGATCGAGATATCGGCGGCCCCCTTTGAGTGCTTCGAGCAACGCCACGAGCGGAAAATCGATTCCGCCGAGATTGACCGAGCCGGACAGTCCGAACCAGTCGTGCTTGTCTTTGACTTCGACCCGCAAGGCCGAGGGCGAGACTTCGCCCAGCACGCGCATCTGGCGATGCGTTTGATTTTCGGGCCAGACGACGAGGGGATCATTTTCGGGGCGGGCTCGCAGGGAATCGAGCAGATCGAGGACATCATCATCAGCTGCGATCGACCAGGTCGATTGGGACAAACTGGTATGACGGTTCAGAAACAGTTCTGATGCCAGCGATTCCGCGCGTGTCCGTTCGTCATGAAAGTCGCGACGGACTTGAATCCGTACCTGATCTTTTTGACCCGCAATTTCTTTCGGTCCGTCGCCAGGGGCGAAAAAGCTTCCCCCGGGCGCCGGTTGAACCTGGATTTGAACCGTGGCCCCTGATGTCTCGCCTGGAGTCAAACGACAGATCAAATGTTCAGCGGCGGGGATGAATTCCCCCCTGAGTGATTCGGGGAGACGAACCGGGAATTTCGCTTCGAGCGCGGGGATCCGTTTGAGAAACTCGGCCTGAACCTGCGGGGGGATTTGGGGTTTTTCCGACAGCAGACTTTTGGCCAGTTTCCACGTTTCGTAACTGGCACGAACCACGAAAATCTGGCCTTCGGGAGGATGACAGACAAATCCCGTTTCACCGTTACCGATCGAAAAGTAAGGAAATTCCTTTAAGCTCCGACCGTCGATCGCTGGGACTAGGTCCCAATTTGTTCCCGATTCTTCCAGCTGCAAACCCAATTGGGCTCGTTGAACCGTGACGGGAGTCGATTCAAAAAACACGAGCGGGTGTCCGACCAGGTTGTCGAGTAACCGCCCAATTTTATCGGTGGTTGGCCCCCAATAATGGCCCCCTCCCTGCTGAATCACCTTCCGATCAACATGCCCGAGCTCCAAATGACTGATCGCACCGACTTCATCCCAGCGGATGATTTTTCCCTTATTCCAGCCTCCCCGTTTACCGGGAGTTTGTTCGACAGGGTCCAGCGAGAAGGTTTCAAAAGTACTGGGCGTCATCCGCCAGACAAGTCGCGATTTGACTTCGTCCTTGACCAATACGGGGTCGACGGTTTTATGACTGAGGAAATCATCCAGGGACCTGAGCGCCACCGCCCACGTCGGTTCGGCTTCACCGAGGATGGCCACGGCTAAATCCGACTTGGGATCCGAGAACTTCGCCTTCAGCATTATCAGCGCGGCATAGGTATGCTCACACAAAAACCGATTTTGAGATCGGCTACAAGTACAGATGGGCCGCAGGTCCAGTGATTTTTCGAATGGCTCATTGAATGAGAGCGTCACCTGGATTGCTTTTTGTTTTTTTTGCGTAACGGATCTGGGTATCTGGGGGCTGTAAGAAAATAACAATGCATAGGGATCAGTGGATAATTCGATGCTCGCCAATATGGCTTTCGACGTAATCGCCATATACTTGAGATGAACCAGGTGATTCGTCAAATTCACCGAGATCTGTTGCAACCAGTGTAGACGTGCCTGCTCGCGATTGGCTCCCTCGGCATTCAATTTGGAGAGGACCGTGCTGGTTGCCTTCGGAGTGGCCATGGGCATCATGCCTGATTCAAGAGTTCGTCATTCGGGACATCGATTGGCCTCCCTTGTAATACGAACATCCCTCATTTTCCAGCGATTCTGGGTTGTTTTATACCCTCTTCACGGATCTGAATCGGTTTTTGCGATCGATGTATAGCGGTAATAGACTTCCAGGCACATGGTGCTGAGTGCGGTCGAATAAAGTCGGCCGCCAATTCCGGCCCATTTTCCTTTGGGGTCCCAGCTCCCTGCCAGCGGCCCCTCTGTCCGCTGCTGGGAAATCAATAGATCTCGCAGCGACTTGTTCCACTCTTGCCAGACATCGTCGTCGAGGTGGTGCATCGCGAGTGTGCCATAGTACCAGTAGTATTCGTCGTAGGCGGTGATGCGTGGCAGGTGTTTTCGGAGATATTCTTCGGCCTCCTGGCTGGCGGCATCCTTGGTCCGCACGGCAAACATCTGGCGACAGAAAAGCGCCTCAGCGGTCATGGCGGGAGTTGGGGGATCCTGGGGGCGATATCCGGCCAGTCCCCCCTGTTTCCCGCGACCTCGCGCTTCCAGAAATTTCACCATTCCCCGACGTGTCTCTTCCGGCACGGGGATCCCGGCATTCACCGCGCTTTTCAAGGCCATTAACTGCCACCCAAACATGCTCATATCACTCTCGGCGCTTTCGCCTCCCCGGCCGTAACGCCAGCCTCCGTCATCATTTTGAAAGGCCGAGATCAGCTTCACTCCGCGCCGGACAGCATTCCGCAATTCCGGAAAATCCGTGGCATTGCTTTGCATGGCATACGCTTCGGCCAGAGCAAACGTGGCAATCGCGTGGCAATAATTCTGGTCGTAGCGCGTCGCTTTGCCACCCAGGTAGCCGTTCTTGGATTGCTGAGTGATCAGCCAATTCAGGCCGCGGCGGACCTCGGATGTATAAGGGCCTTTCTCGTGCGTATAGCCCGCTCCCAGAAACGAGAGCACCACCAAGCCGCTCACCCCCGAATCGGCAAATTTTCCTCCCCCGACGCGATCTTGTCCCTGCGGATCGACTTTGACGGCCCCTCCACCATGCCGGGCGGCGGACCAGTGTCCATCAGGTTCTTGAATACTGGCGAACCATTTTAAGCTGTTTTCGACGGCACGCTCAGATTCTTCTGTCCCACCGTGCTTGAGTGCGCTCGCCATCCGCTGACCCGAGTTTCTGGCCTGATACGTTTCTGCCGCGCGAGCGGGAGCACGTGGCAGCGTCGGTGTATTGGGTTTCATGAACGCGGGAGCAGGCGATTCTTCCAAACGTTCGGCAGAACCCGTGCTCTTCAGTGACCGATCCTCGACCGATGATCGACTGATCGACGTCTCCACGCTGGCGACAGCAGTTCGCTTGGGAATCTCATCACTGGTTTCGACGGGGGGACTGGCCGTTCGATTCATCCGTTCGGTTCGTTTGACGACAGGACTTTTTGAGGCGACCGCGGGTCGATCGGTTGAGGTCTTCGGGGACGCCTCGATCACCGCGACTGCTCCGGGAGTTTCGACTCGACGTACCGTTTCGGGTTGTTGATCCGCCAGCGGATGCGGCGGGGCATCCAGGTTGTATTCAGACGGCAACATCATGGAGACCCCTTCGTCAAGATGGGGGGTGCTTTGCGAAGAAATACCGCGCTGAAACTCGGGACGCGTTGCGAGTTCATCCGCTGCGGCAGGGCGTGAGATCGCCGTTCGATTAGCTCGTTTGACCCCCGCTTCTGGCCGTGACTGAGCCGTCGGTTCATCAAAGGTTCTGGCGGTGGAACTGGCGACCGTCGGCGTGCTCCCGATGGACTGTTCGAGTACCGGCGCGGATTCCTGAGATTGGTCCAAAAATTCGGGGAGCTCAGGTGCAACCGTGGTTTCCGGTACGGTGTCTCGCTGCGGCGAGGTCATTTCCTCGATCAAATCGTCCCGATTCATTCGGGACGCGTTTCGGATGTCTCGGGTGAGGGGGGACTCGATTTTTGTGACCCCCTCGTGGAAAATCGGCAATCGATTGGATCCGTCGCGTGGTGCGGCATCTTCTTGGTCCACAAACGTGATCGGAATCTGCAGTTCTGGCTCGTTTGGCTCACCCACGGGACGACGCGGGTAGCTTTCGGCCACGGTGACCCACCCCAAGCCAAAACATCCGTGCAGCACCAACGAAAGAAAAAAGGATTTTGCGGACGTGTTATGATCACCATAACGCGTTCCCCATAACGAGAAGAGATGTACGGTCGCAAAAACCGAGAGTGCCGCGAGCGCCAGTCGCAACACGACACCACCTGCGGTCATTCCACCGGTACTGACCGAGATCATTTCCAGCAATCGTGTCGGCATCAGTTCCCTTTCGGTTTGGGGATATGAGCGACCGAGACGTGCTTAATTCCCGCTTCTTTACAGGCCGAAAACACGTCCATCACCAATTGGTATTCACAACGGCCATCTCCCCGAATCACCACCGCCTGGTTGGGAAATGCAAACCGCGAGGCATCCAGCAAGACTCGCAAGGAACTCAGACTGAGATCCTCGTCTTTCACTTTGATTTTTCCTTCGAGGTCAACGTTCACAATAATGTCATCCGGTTGACCTGATAAGGCAAAGTTTTCTGCGACACTGGGCAATTGGATCCCCGTTTGTCGCTCTTCTTCTGCAAACTTGGTTCCCACCATGAAAAAGATGATGAGCAACATCACGACATCCAGCATGGATGTCAGGTTGATCGTCGGCTCTTCCAGTGGCTCGGTTTTAAGAGGCATCCAATTTGCCAGTGCTGATGAAGGGGTTGGCGATTGTTCAACTTGAGTCCGTTTCGCAGAGATTTACTGGAAACAACACAAATCGCTCAATTGCGCATGATCGGTTAGGTCTTCGTGAAAGTCTCAGCGAACGAGGTGTTGAATTTGGGTCTGTTCGATTATCATAGCAGATCGTCAATTCTGGCAAGAGATCATGAGTGGTGCTGGCAAGTTGCCGAGTCTCACGGCGATTTGTCGCGGGTTTAAGGACCACGGGACCCCGTTCGTGACAGCCGGATGGGCGGAGGTCATTTTCCCGCCAGGGAATGAAAGTGCGGGGGCTGCGAAAGTGCATCGATGGTCACAAATCACTACAATCGGAGCGGGTGATCGATGTCGGTACCCCTTTCATCGTCAAGTTCGTGATCAGGTGAAACGGAGCGAACCGAACGCTTGGTTTTGCAGGCGGATTTGCTGACGGTTACGAAATTTCCATCGAGGTTTTCCATGATGACTCGAATTGCGCTGGTGTTGATGGCAATTGTCGGGCAGATCCCTGTGGCATCGGTACGTGGCGACGATTGGCCGCAGATTCTCGGACCCAATCGCAACGGCATCGCACAAGACCAGCAACTGGCCGAAAAATGGGCCGGTGGGAAACCCAAAAAGGTCTGGGAAAGTCCGATCGGATCGGGTTTTGCCGGTGTTGCGGTGGCCAACAATCAAGTGGTCCTGTTCCATCGAGAAAAATCCAATGACCAGCTTTCGTCTTTTACCGCTGACTCGGGTAAACCCCTCTGGACAACCTCGTTTCCCTCCAACTTTCAACCTCAGATTGTCGAAGACGATGGTCCTCGTGCTGTACCAACCATTGATCAGGGAAACGTTTACGCCTATTCGGCGACCGGAAAATTGTACTGTGTTGATTTGAAAACCGGCGAAAAACGCTGGGAACGGGCGACCCATGAAGACTTTGGTGCCAACGGGGGTTACTTTGGTGCCGGTTCATCGCCGCTGGTTGACGAAAAACAGGTCATTGTCATCGTCGGCGGGGATAAAAAGGGGGCTGGAGTCGTCGCCTTTGACAGCGATTCGGGCAAAACCGTCTGGTCCGCCGTGAATGATCAGGCGAGCTACTCGGCCCCGGTGATCACGACCATCAATGATACACGGCACCTACTCTGTATTACGCGACTCAACTTCGTGTCGCTGGATCCGAGCAGTGGGAAAGAGCGATTTCGGACCCCCTTCGGCCAGCGAGGTCCCACTGTAAATGGTGCGATCCCGGTGATTTCCGGGGGGAATGTGCTGCTCACCGCCAGTTATGGGATTGGAGCCCAGTGGTTGGCGATTTCGCCAGAAAAAGTCGAAGTCGTCTGGAATGAAGAAATTCTTGCGGGTCAGTACGCGACACCAATCCTGCACGAAGGAGCGATTTATGCCGTTGATGGACGACAGGATGGTGGGCCGATTGCCCTGAAATGCTTTGATCCCGTGACTCGCAAGCTGTTCTGGTCCGAATCGTTACCCGAGTATGCCACGTTGATTGGTGCGGATGGAAAACTCCTCATCATGCAAACCAATGGGACCTTGAAACTTGCCAGCCTGACTCGTTCCCGTTTTCAGCAACTGGGATCGGCGTCACTGGTTTCCGGTAAGACTCGAGCCTTGCCCGCCCTGGCTCAGGGGCGAATTTACATCCGGAACGAAAAAACGCTCGCTTGCTTTGACCTCTCGAAGTGAGATTCGATCGGCGGAACTGTCAACGGGTAGAAATGGACGATCATGCGATTTGCGCTGTTATGTGACGACCCGCTTGCCTTACCGATTGTGGAGTCGTTGAATTCCCAGGTGGACGGCCACCGCTTAACGCATGCGGTCCGAATCACGCCTGAGGCCGATCTGCTGCTGCATGGTCTGACCGATCTGCGATTTGTTGAGCACTGGGAAGACTTGTTGGTGTCGAAGGAAATCGATGCGGTGATTATCGGCGGCATGCATCCCAAAATTCTCGAAGGGGCCAAACAAATTGCCACTGCCGGGATCCCGATCCTGTTTATCCCCCAAGCGGAGCAGGGATCGACTCTGGCTTATGAACTGAGCCTCATCCACGACGATAATCAGGTGTTACTCTGGCCACTTTTCTGGCACCGGTTTGATCAGGGGGCCCTGCGTCTAAAACGCGCAATGAGCGACGGAGAGCTTGGTCAAATCCAATTCCTGCAGTTGCAGCGTACGATTCCGATCTTAACCCCTGGGACGCCGATTTCTCAGTCGCAGGTGGATGGCGAGTTACTCCACGACATTGATCTTCCTCGTTGGTTGGCAGGTGACTACGATCAGGTGACTGGCCTGCGGACTGCGGCGACCAGCGAGGGGCTCCAGATGCAAAGTGTGGTGCTGGCCGGACGGGGTTTGCCCGAGTCGAATTGGTCGATCAGCGGGAGCCCCGGTTTGGCTGAATGGAAACTGATCGTCCGCGGAGACCTGGGAGTGGCCACACTGACCCGCGACGGAAACTCGCGGCGATGGATTTTTGAATCGAAACAGGAACGAGTCGAAGGGGACCGCCAGCAAACCGCTCGCGAGGCCCTTTCCGCCTTTGCCCACTCCTTCAGCCTGTCTCGTGAGGCTGTTCCTGCCACTTCCTCTTCAGCCTCTTCAGCGAACGTCGCACGAGGCAGTCTCTGGGGGGACTTGGTGAAATGCTTTGAAACCATCGACGCGACCCATCGTTCTGTTCGTCGCCGCCGAACCATCGAACTGCATTTTGAACCGATGTCAGAACGGGCGATTTTCAAAACACAAATGACCGCCATCGGCTGTGCGCTGCTGGTTGCCACGTTTCTGTTGACGCTGGTTTACCTGGGGATTGCCAGCCTGGTACCACTTCCCGGTTATGCCTTAATCGGACTTCGTGCCCTGGTGTTTGGCCCATTGGTCCTGTTTCTACTGGCCCAAATCCTGCTCCCTTTAACACGACCTTCCTCCGCCGAGAAAACCTCGACGCGTTGACCATCTTCCGCTGCGGGATGGTTCCCAGCGTGATCGTCCGCGCTTGATCGTCCGCAGGGAGCGACGACATTAGGCCGACGACAGCGGAGCGACGATATCAGGGCGACTGCAGCGGGTGTGCATCCAGAAATTGGGAAATCAACGGAACCAACTCGGCCGCTGCGTCTTCCAGGATATAGTGTCCACAATCAGGATACCGATGCAGTTCGGCTGCGGGGAAGCGGTCGAGCCACTGTTGCAGGAAGTGTGAGTCGAAGACGAAGTCGCGATCACCCCAACCAATGAACATGGGGATTGATTTCAGTCGATCGAGCCGATCTTCGACGCTGGTGATCAGGTCATAGCCACGGTCGCCGGGGAACAGCGGGATATCCTGAACAAAACGATGCACTGCAATGCGGTTGGCCCACGAATTGTAAGGAGCACAATAGGCATCAGCGACATCCCTGGGCATGGGCTGACGCGTGACACAGGACTTGACGGCGCCACGGCTGAACGCATTCCACCCGCGGACCAGTAACGGACCGAGCGGACTACGGGCCAGCTTCAACTGCCAGGGGACCGATTTGGTTTTGGGGAGATGAAACGCACCCGTGTTGAGCACCACGAGCCGCCGGATTCGCTCGGGGTAACGAGTCGCAAACGCCATCCCAATCATCCCACCCCAGTCATGCACCACGAGTGTCAGGTTGTCTTTGGCCCCACAGTGGTCGAGCCACGTTTCCAGATCAGCAACGCGTTGGGCGAGCGAATATTCATAGCGATCATCACCGGGTTTGTCTGAGAGTCCGCAACCAATGTGATCGGGGACCAGGCAGCGATACCGGTCCCGCAGGGCTCGGACCAGATTTCGGTAATAGTACGACCAGTTTGGGTTGCCGTGCAGCATGACCACGACCTCACCTTGACCTTCGTCCAGGTAGTGCATCCGCAGCGTGTTGATCTCGACAAAATGCGAGGAAAAATCGTAACCAGGAAATACCACGTTGCCGCCCATACTTGAAAAGATCTCGCCGTCACTGCGTCACGGTAAAAAAGAGAAGGCGATGATGGCAGCAATCCCGTGATTCTTCCAGTCTCAACCGGCGACTTCAGTCCGGAACCGGTTTTTTCGTTTTCCCTTGCTGAAGTTCGCGTCCTGACGTTCACCGGCTCAAGTCGGTTCGCCGAGTGGCGAGAGGGGTGTCGACCATTTGCAAAGGGCGATGCCGAGTCCATACAGCACCAGCAGGGGTGTCATCATCATCAGCATCGTCATGGGATCCGGAGTCGGGGTGAGCACCATCGAGATGATGGCAATCGCCAGCACGGCCAGTCGCCACTGCGCGATGTAATGCTCGACTTTAAAAATGTTGATTTTTGAGAGAAACAGCATGGCGAGGGGTAATTGAAAGCTGATGCCAAACATCAACGGCAGGGTGACGGCGAAACTGATCCATTCAGAGATCCGAATCTGGGCCGTTAATTCCATCCCCTGGTTGTAACTCAGCAAAAAATCGAGCACGGTCGGTAAAACCGCGTAGAAACAAAAGGCAACCCCTCCCAGAAACAGCACAATACTCATGGGGAGATAGGTATGCACATATTTTCGTTCGTGCGGATACAGGCCCGCCGCCACAAACAGCCACAACTGGTAAAAGATCCAGGGGCTGGCGATCACCAGACCTGCGATGAACGACACCTTCATGTAGGTCATAAAGGCTTCTTGCACATTCAGTGTCACAGGCCGATCAATTTTTTCGGCCGAGCGGCGAAACTGGCGAAAGGCTTCGGATCGGACCGGGAGATCCAGCGATTGGCCTTTCAGGGTCTCTTTCGGCTCGGGAAACGTCTCGGGAATCAGTCGATGCAATTCGGCGATAAAATCATAAGCCGAGACGGCGATGTTCACTTCCCGCTTTTCATCTTCGGTGAGGGGTTTCAGGGCGGCCTTATCTTCTTCGCGGACGGACGGGGGAACAAACTGCCCTTTAATTCCCGAGGTGGCCCAAGTCCAGAAGTTGAAGCCTTTGACATCATCCTGAACGGAAGAAATGACATTCGCCCGGCGCAAAGCGGCATCGATCGGCTGGCGAATCAGTCTGACGAGCTGCTCGCCGAAGATCAGCGAAACGACGACCGAAACCATTAAGCCCAGCAGGGCACGAATCAGGTAAAAGCGAAGCACTTCGAGATGCTCACCAAACGTCATCGTGGAATCGTCGAACAGATCTTTCGTGGTCGCCATATTCAGTCACTTATCTTGGGCAGGGGGGAATTCTCACAGAGACTCAGCGGAACCGGCCTGCGCCGGAAACATCCCGTGATTGGAAAAGGATTCGAGGATTCCAGTCGCAAATTCCCTCAGTGAGAATCACTTGTCGGAACTCACGGTATCCACTCGAATCGCCCCAGCCAACAGAGCAGGACAGGAGAGCGGCGAGCCTCATTCTACGAGAATCAGCATCGGTGTCCAGCCGAAGGGGAGGAAGTGATCCAAACCTGTCGCAGAAATCGCCGTGACGCGGAAATCGTGATGGGGATTGACGGGATGGAATATCGATGGGTCAGTTCGCCTTTCAGCCGGCGGACTGCTGTGCCGCTGGCGGCCGGGTTGTGCAGGGGTACGGCGTCGGGACGGGGAAGGGCGGTTCTGAAAGACAAGGAAATTCACGGGAGAATTTACTTCCATCACGGCGACGATGCTGGGTTCGATGTCACAAGAGCCAAGTGAAAATGACGGTCGAATTGCACACAATTCACCAACAAACAGTCCCCAAATTTCATAAGTATTTGTGGAGGGATTGGAAAAGCCCCTCTCAGATGGGTGGGTTAGCCCGGCGTCCGAGCTGTCCATATTCCTTTCACAGAGGAGGTTGATGATGAGAGTTACAAATCGGAAGGCGACCTCGTGACCGAGCGTGAATTTCGCAGATCCGTGGTGAAGGTTTCGCCCTGACTGAGTTCAGAAGGTATCACCTCACATCCTGCCAATGGGGAATGATGATTCACGCGCTTACGAGGTCGAATGGAAGGTCACGGAAACGTGTTTTTTTAGCCCGACTCAATCTCGTTTTGACTACCAAGTTGCCTGAGAACTCTCCCGCAGAGTTTGTCAGAGTCGTTCCATCGATGTCAAAACAGGAAGACCCCGTGTACACGGCGATCATTCCGTTTCTGCTCCCCTGGGCGTCACCGTGGCGACAACGTGGTCGGGACCCCGTGCGCGGGAACCAGTGTGATTTGGGGCTTCGGAATGATCCGCGCATCTCGGTCCACCGTAAAACGAAATCGCTGGCCGACGGCTGCGAGAATGATGGCCGCTTCCATCAACGCAAAGGTGTTGCCGATACAGACTCGCTGGCCACCTCCAAACGGATAATACGCATACTTCGGAATCTTTTTTGCCAGTCCCTCGTCCCACCGCTCGGGACGAAACGCTTCCGGCTCGGGGAAGTAACGGGGATCACGATGATTGACCCATTGGCTCATGAAGAGGGTATACCCTTTTTTGACTCGATAGCCCCCCAGTTCCAGGTCCTGAGTCGCCTCCCTGCCGATCAAATAGACGGGAGGATAGAGCCGCATCGCCTCGGTGATGACCGAATCCGTGTAGGGGAGTTGAGGCAGGTCGTCGGGGGTTGGGCATCTTCCTCCAAGGACTCGGTTCCATTCGGCAACCAATTTTGCTTCAACCTCGGGGTGCTGCGAGATCAGGTACCAGCTCCACGTTAACGTCAGCGCCGTGGTTTCATGCCCCGCCAGGTACAGGGTCATCATCTCGTCACGCAGCAGATCATCCGGCATTTTAGAGCCATCAACATCTTGTGCCATCAGCAGACGCGAGAGCAGGTCCTCGCCGGGTTCAGTCCGGGCGCGCCCTTTGGCGATAAATCCATCCACCACACCAAACAGCTCTTTGACCCCGCGGTTAAGTCGCCGGTTGGCGGGGGAGGGGATCCACCGGGGGAGAGCAACGAGGTGGTGAAAACGTTCGCTGATCTGATCGAAGACTTCGCGAAGAGTTGTCGTGAATCGATCCCGATCACCCGGATCATCGAGGTTAAAGAGTGTCTTGAGTGCAATGGCACTCGTGATTTCACTGAATTCGAGATGGATATCGACTGCGGATCCCGGCTGCCAGCGATCGAGGCTTTGTGTGGTGAGCTCGGCCATCAGTGGGGCGTAGGCCAGCACACGCTGCTTCAGGAACGCCGGTTGGCTGAGGCGTCGTTGACGTAGCCAGGTTTCTCCTTCACTGGTCACCAAACCATTCCCCAGAATCGGTTTGTAAGCTCGGGCACCAAAGTGTTTGATGTAGTGCCGGGCATCGGTCACCAGTACCTGCTCGATCAGTTTGGGATCAGAAATGAGAAAAATTCGTCGTGAGCCGAGTCGAAAGCTGGCGATCTCGCCGTATTTCCGCGTCAGTTCCATAAAGAACTCGAGCCGCTGTTGAGCACCGAACGCACTCAAGTTACCCGTCAAAAAAGATCCGGCAGGCCCTGGTGGGAGCGAAGAGGATGGTGTCATGGATCAATGTCTTTTCAGGTCATCGAGTTCAGGTCATCGAAGCACGGAATCCGCCGCGAATCGATTCAAACGAGATCTTAATCGATCGGGAATCAGAACGAGAGGCTGTCGGGTGTGGGATCTTGCGATTGTTTTGTTATCATGTCCCCGCGCTCGCAATGGTCATGATGAGGGCTCTCAGGAGAGGCTGATGTCGACGTTTGATTTGTCCAACCATGGACTACATGTTCCCACGATTCTTCGTAATGCGGACCCTTCGCAGCTCTACGAGGAAGCGATTCAATATGAGCCGGGAACACGAATTTCTCATTCCGGGGCTCTGATCGCGTATTCCGGGGAAAAAACAGGTCGTTCGCCGCAGGATAAACGGCTGGTCAAACATCAGGACTCGGAACAGGATATTTGGTGGGGTCCCGTCAACTTTCCGCTCGACGAAACCTCGTTTCTGATCAATCGTGAGCGGGCCAAAGACTATTTGAACACGCGCGATCGCCTGTATGTTGTCGATGCCTTTGCCGGTTGGGACCCGCAACATCAAATTAAAGTGCGCGTGATCTGCTCACGCCCTTACCATGCCTTGTTCATGCATCAGATGCTGATTCGTCCCACCGACGAACAATTGGTCGATTTTGGCGAACCTGACTTTGTCATCTACAACGCCGGGCGGTTTCCCGCAAATCGGCATACCTCGGGGATGACCTCCAAAACCAGTGTGGATGTCAGCTTTGAAAATGGGGAAGTCGTGATTCTGGGGACCGAGTATGCCGGTGAGATGAAGAAGGGGATCTTCACCATCATGAATTACCTGATGCCCAAACGGGGTGTCTTGTCGATGCATTGCTCGGCCACCGCAGACCGGGTCACCGGGCAATCCTCGGTGATGTTCGGATTGTCCGGAACCGGGAAGACCACACTCTCCGCCGATCCACGCCGCTCGTTGATTGGTGACGATGAGCATGGCTGGTCTGACGAGGGAATCTTTAATATTGAGGGTGGGTGCTACGCGAAGGCGATTTATCTGTCTCGTGAGTCCGAGCCCGAAATTTTCCAGGCACTCCGGTTTGGCGCCGTGCTGGAAAACGTGGTTTACGACGATGCACACCACCACGTCGATTTCAATAATGCCAGCATCACCCAGAACACGCGCGGTGCTTATCCGATTGAATTCGTGACGAATGCCAAAATCCCCTGTGTGGCGGGTCATCCGACCGATGTGATTTTTCTCACCTGTGATGCGTTTGGGGTATTGCCCCCGGTGAGTCAGTTAACCCCCGAGCAGGCGATGTTCCATTTTGTGAATGGTTACACCGCCAAGATCGCGGGAACGGAAGTCGGGATCAAAGAGCCACAAGCGACATTTTCACCCTGTTTTGGCGGACCGTTTCTCGTCTGGCATCCCCAGAAATATGCCGACTTGCTGGCCGAGCGAATCCGAACGCATCAGGTCAGGGTCTGGCTGGTCAACACCGGTTGGACGGGGGGAGCCTACGGGGTTGGGTCCCGGATGAAGCTGGCCTACACCCGTGCGATTATCGACGCCATTCATGCGGGAGATCTGCACCATGTCCCGACCAGGACCGACCCGATCTTCGGCATGCAGGTTGTGACCCAGTGCCCGAATGTTCCGAGTGCCATTCTGGATCCGAAGCAGGCCTGGGCGGATCCCGCTGCCTATGAAACGAACGCCCGCAAATTGGCCGCGTTATTTGAAGAGAACTATGCACAATTTCAGGCGGATGGTGTGATCAAGGGGTCCTTTGATGGTTGAGGGGGATGCCCCTTTATCCGGGTGGCCGTTGATTCGGGTTTTGCAGCCCGAAGCCGGCAAGTTTCGCGTCGTTTTGCCGGGGGGGCGAGAATTTCCCCCTGCAGGATCGAACTTCGCCGGTTTCACGGGTAGAGTATGGGCTTCAATTTGAGCAAAGTCGGTGGATCAACTTTTGTGGGGCGCGTGTACTATGTCTCAGGTCGGGTTCGGGATCGTCGGTTGCGGAATGATCGCCAATTTTCATGCCGAAGCGATCAAACGGATGAAGGGGACCAAACTGGTCGCCTGCTTTGACAGCATTCCTGCAGCGGCTGACGCGTTTGCCGCGGCGAATCCAGGAGTGACCCCGTATCACGACCTGGATCAGATGCTGGCGAATCCGGCAATCAGTATTGTCACGATCTGCACGCCCAGCGGTGCCCATATGGAGCCTGCGATCAAGGCGGCTCAGGCCAAAAAGCATGTGGTCGTGGAAAAACCGATGGAAATTACCCTGAAACGCTGTGACGCGATTCTGGAGGCCTGCAAACGGAATGGTGTGCTGCTGTGCCCGATTTTTCAGTCGCGATTCAGTCCCGCCAATATTGCCTTGAAAGAGGCGATCACGGAAGGGCGATTCGGAAAACTGACCTTGGGTGACACGTTTGTCAAATGGTGGCGAACACAACCGTATTATGACGGGCCACAGCCGAAAGGTACCAAGACGCCCGTGAAAAACAGTTGGCGCGGGACTTGGGATCTGGATGGGGGCGGTGCCTATATGAATCAGGCGATTCATAATGTGGACCTGCTGTACTGGTTGATGGGAGACGTGGCAGAAGTTCATGCGGTAACCGCCACTTTGGGGCATGAACGTATCGAAGTGGAAGATGTCGGCGTGGCGGCGATCAAGTTCAAAAACGGTGCGGTCGGGACGATTACCGCCAGCACCGCTGTCTGGCCCGGCCTGCTGAAAAAAACCGAGATTCACGGCACAACGGGTTCCGTCATTGTTGAGCAGGATGATGTCCTGTTGTGGCAATTTGAAAAGCCCAAGCCCAAAGATCGATCGGTCACAGATAAGCTGATGAATCGCGAAGAAGAGTCTGGCGGGGCGAGCGATCCCAAGGCGATCAGTTACGTCGGACACATGGAACAGCTGAAAGACTTCGTCAAGGCGATTCAACTGGGGAAAAAGCCGCGAATCACGGGGGATGAAGGGCGCAAAGCGGTCGAAATCGTGCTGGCCATTTACCAGTCGGCGTCGACGGGTAAACGAGTGACCCTGCCGCTGACAAAAGACCCCAAACGGCCTACCGTTCAGTCACCACCCCCCGTTCAGTGATCACTCTCCGTTCAGTGACCACACTCCGTGCCGAATCACCCCTATCATGACAAGCCCCGCTGCCACCCCCCTGAAGGAATATCCAGCGAGCTCCCACTGGTTTTCGTGGAGCTCGCTGATGGGATTGCTCCGTCCCTTCCTGGCGTTATTCACGGTCACGTTGCTGTTTTGCCTCGCCGATCGATGGATGCATGGAAACGACGCCAAATTTGCCACCGAACAAAATCTCCGCAATATCACGACGCAAACGGCGATTGTGGCGGTCGCGGCACTCGGAATGACCCTCGTTATCATCTCGGGCGGAATCGATCTTTCAGTCGGAACGGCGATTGCGCTGTCGGCCACGATGCTGGCTTGGAGCCTCAAGGAAGATCTGGCGTTGCGACTGGCGGTGGGAGACCACGTGGCGGGGGTTACCCAAAAACTCAAGGGGGCCGAAGACGATTTGCGCCGCGCCAAAAGCGAAACGGAGGTGGTGGCACTTACCCAACGAGTCACGGAATTGACCCGGCAATGTGAGGTGGTGAAAGCCGCCTCGCTCCGATGGACCCCCTGGACCCCCGCATTGTCACTGATCGTCGGCATCGGCACGGGTTGTCTGTGTGGATTGGTGAACGGGCTGTTAATCAGTTATCTGAAGATGGTTCCGTTTATTGTGACGCTGGGGACGATGCAGCTTTATCTGGGCTGGGCGAAATGGGTTGCGGACAATACCACCGTACGGCCGGATCTGGCGACCCAGGTTCCCCGTCAATTTGCGGATCTGCTGAGTATTCGGCCGACAGCCCTGGTTCAGGGAATGCCGGTTGGAGTCTGGTTGACACTCGGTTTAGCCCTCCTGTTAGCGGGGGTGCTGCATTTCACGGTGTTTGGCCGTTATGTGTTTGCGATTGGTTCGAATGAGGCGACGGCTCGGCTGTGTGGAATCAATGTTCGTTGGAACAAAATTGCGATTTACACGCTGGCGGGGCTGTTCGTGGGGATTGCGGGTTTGTACCAGTTTTCCAGGCTGACCGTCGGCAATCCTTCGTCCGGGACCGGGCTGGAATTAAAGGTGATTGCTTCGGTAATCATTGGGGGCGGTAGCCTGAATGGTGGCCGTGCCTCAGTGCTGGGGACATTAACCGGCGCGTTGATCATGTCTGTGATCACGAGTGGATGTACGGCACTCGGAGTTTCCAACCCCATTCAGGATATGCTGTTAGGGGTCATCATCATTATTGCCGTGGCGGTTGATCAATGGCGTCAGACCCGGTAGCCACCTTGCATACCCGCCAGCAGGTTTCTCCGTTGGGGAAAGTTGCGATTCCCGAACAATCGCAGAATGGTTGCATTTCAGTTTTGGAGTCGGTTCGGATGCAGGAATGATTCATTTCTGATAAACTATTCCGTCCAGCTGGAAAGAAAAATCCAGCCGGAGGTTGGCCCGATCAGCTCGGGCGTCATGGACCGTCACTTCCCTTTAAAATACGCACAACACTATGCAATTGACCTGCCAGCGAAACTCATTGACGGCGGCATTTCAAACAGTGGCTGGAGTCGTTCCGACTCGCACGACCAAAGACATTTTGAAGAACGTCAAACTTCAAGTCGGCGGCGGTAAGGCAACTTTGATCGGGAACGATAGTGAAATCGGGATGCGTTGCGACGTACCCGATATCGAATCCGACTCGCGCGGCGAGGCCTTGCTCCCCACCTCACGCGTGCTCGCCGTGCTGCGAGAGCTCAGCGATGATGTCGTCAAACTCGAAGTCACCGCCGATGCAACCTGGATTCGTTGCGGCTACAGCGAATTTCGCTTGTCTGCCGAAGACCCTGCCGATTTCCCCGAAGTCGCCACTTTTGACGAGTCGGATTACTTTGTGGTTCCGGCTGCGGCACTGCGGATGATGATTCGCCGGACGATTTTTGCCACCGACAGCGAGAGCACTCGTTACGCACTCGGCGGAATCCAGATGGAACTGGGGCTGGATCGATTAACACTCGCCGCCACCGACAGTCGCCGCTTGGCGGTCGTGAGCTGTGCTTCGAGTGTCGTCGGCAGGCCCGAGGTTCCTGCTGTCTCTCCCGTGATCCCCTCGAAGGCGATGGGGCTGATCGAAAAGTGTCTCGGGGATGGGACTGGTGAGGCACACATCGCCCTGCATCTCAATGATATTGTTGTTCGTTGCCAGGGAACGACCGTCGCCAGTCAACTGGTGCAAGGCCGGTTCCCGGATTACCGCAAGGTTGTTCCCGATGCCTACACCGCGACGATCGACATGGTCGTGGCCCCCTTCTTTTCTGCGGTCCGTCAGGCAATGATCGTGACCAATGAAGAGAGTCGCGGGGTTGATTTTGTCTTCAACAAAGGAACACTCAAACTCAACAGCCAGGCGGCAGAGATTGGTCAATCCAAAATCGAGATGCCGATCGCTTACGATGGACCGGAAATGACGATTACGTTTGATCCACGCTACGTGGCCGATTTTCTCAAGGTACTCGACGCGGGATCGCAGTTTCATCTCAAATTAATCAGCCACGATGATCGAGCCGCTCTCACCACCGAGGACAATTACACTTATGTGGTGATGCCACTTTCGCGGGATCGGTAAGCCACGGAATCAACCCCAATCACAGTAGACGTTTTGTCAGGCGTAAGAAAATTCATCGTGCGTGCAAAAGTCGATGATCCCGATTCGCTCGGTTTCCCGTTCGACTGAAAACTGAAAACTGAAAACTGAAAACTGAAAACTGAA
>Ga0114978_10000576_pt1 | contig 31409 bp, 31 predicted proteins | sample S_140212_EF_Meta_FD_87027 | JGI IMG/M metagenome (GOLD analysis project Ga0114978, IMG submission 87027) | Freshwater microbial communities from Lake Simoncouche, Canada to study carbon cycling - S_140212_EF_MetaG | ecosystem: Environmental > Aquatic > Freshwater > Lake | place: Lake...
AAAAATCACAAGCAACCCCTGCTTGTTTTTCCCCTCGTGGGAAGCCTCCTGGCGGTCAGTCTCGGAATGTCGATCCGGCTGAGTTTTTTCCACAACACCGACGAAAAAGAACCGTACGTTTACGTGCAGACCTATCCGGAAATTGAAACCCTTACCCGTCCGTTGCTGGAGATGGCGAAACAGGATCCTCGCAATTACCATCTGTGCGGACAAAGCGTGCTGGAAAGCTACTATCCGCTCCCATGGATCCTCGGGGATTTCACCCGGATCGGATACTTCAACCCGAAGGAACCGCCCGCAACCTTCGACGGCGATTTTATCGTGGTCGAGAAAAGCAAAGCCGCAGAGGTCGAGCCAAAGCTGGCCGGATCGTTCTACAAACGAACCTTTCGTCTGCGGGACGCGCAGGAGGAATGCGTGGTCTATTTCCGGACAGAACCCTTTCGCGAATGGTTCAAGGGCGCGGCGCCTGAAATCACCGGACACCCTGCACCATGAAACTGCTTTCCACCTGCCTGGCCTTCGTCTTTGCGGAGATCATCGCCGCGCTTGCCCTGGGATTTTTCTGCTCCGGCTTAAACCCTCCCGTTGCCTGGTTCGCCTTGGGCATCGGCGCGATCGTCGGCGTGGCGGCGTGGCGTTCGACCCGGGATGACCCGGCCCCACGCGCGGGAATCTGGGATGCGATCGTGCTCTCGGCATTTGCCCTCGTATCCTTGCGGGCTTTCCTCTGGCTGATCTACCTGCGGGGCGACGAGATTTGCGTGCTCTCACCCAACAATCTGGGCGACATGTCGCTGCACCTGAACTTCATCCGCTATCTCGCCAGCGGAGTGCCGTTCTGGCCGGAGAGTCCGATTCTGACCGCTGCCCCCCTGAGCTATCCACTAGGCGCGGATTTATTCAACAGCCTCATCGGGGTTTGCGGAGGAAACACCCTGCGGGCCCTTGTCTGGACCGGCCTCGGTGGCGCGGCCCTGACCGGCTATGCCCTCTGGCGCTGGGGCGGCGCATTCGGCCTGGCCGCCTTCCTCTGCAACGGCGGCCTGCTTGGGTTCGCCGCGTTGCGCACATGGCAAATCGAAGACTTTCAGAGCGAGGCGATCTGGAAGAATTTTTTCCTGTCCATGTTTATCACCCAGCGCGGACTCCTCTTCGCTTTACCCGCCGGCTTGTTGCTGCTGTCTGCGTGGCGGGAATTTTTTTTCCGGAGCGGCCGGCGGATCCTGCCGCCGTGGCTGCAGGGACTTCTCTATGCCGGAATGCCACTCTTTAGCTTTCACGCCTTTCTGTTTCTCAGCCTGATCCTGGCCGCGATTTTCGTTGGGCAAAAAAAATCGCGACGCGGCTTGCTGATTTTTGTCGCGAAGGCCTTCCTGCCAGCCACAGTCTGCGTCGTTCTGGTCACAGGGTTTTTCTCCGCCTCGTCGGGCATTCGCCTCGAACCCTCTTGGATTCTGGGCGGGAAGGGTGCGATGGCCTTGCTTTGGAATTTCGGGCTCACCCTGCCCCTCGTCCTGATTTTGGCCGTGAGGCTCGCACGCAGCCAGGATGCCGATGCGCGCGCCTTCGTCTGGGCCGCACTGATGATTTTTCTGATCTGCTGCGCCGTCATATTCACCCCCTGGGATTGGGACAACATGAAGCTCATGATGTGGAGCTGGCTCGTCGTCGCACCGTATCTCTGGACGAACCTTATCGCCGGACTGCACCTCCCGGTGCGGGCGGCCATTTGCTTTGTTTTGTTTTTTTCCGGAGCGGTCTCGCTCGTCGGTGGACTCGATGCCCGCCACGGCTACACCCTGGCCCGCCGTTCGGAGTTGGACGCGTGGCAGCACGCCATTGCCGACATTCCGCCCGGAACGCGGTTCGCCTGTGTGCCCGACTACAATCACCCGCTCATCCTTCTGGGCCGGAAAGTGGCCTGTGGATACGAGGGACATCTCTGGAGCCACGGACTCAAATTCCAGAAAAAACTCGCGCTTCTGAAAAGTGCCATCGCCGGACAAACCGCCTGGCCGACAGCCGAACCCGTTCTTGGCGTCGAATGGCTGGCTCTGCGCCAGACGGATTATTCCGCCGCAAGACCTCCCGGCGAGTTGCCGCCTGTTGGCATCGGGGCACTTTACGATTTACGCCCTCTGTTCAAACGAGATTCATATAGCCAAGCACCCCTGCAATTGCCACCACGAGCAGTGGATTAGCCTTGGTGGTGACAAAAATTCCGGTGCAGACGGCCGTCAGCAAATAAGCCTGCCAGTTGTGATCCGTCGTTCGGCTCATGACATAGCCGCTGGCCAGCACGAGCCCGACGGTGAGCGGAGCGAACCCTTTTTCAATGGCGTGTCGAATCGCAGAATCCTTCGCGCTCTCCCAAACCCGCGCGACTAGAAAAACCAGAATCCCGGCGGGAATCATCATGGCCGCGGTGGCAAGAATCGCTCCGGCCACGCCTCCGACCTGTTCCCAACCGGCCGGCGCAGCGCCCAACCCCGCTTTGTAGCCAACCAAGGTGACAATCAAAATACTGGGTCCGGGGGCGGCCTGCGAGATGGCAAAAATATCCGAAAACTGCGCGTCGGTCATCCAGTTGTAGTCCCGCACCTTGAGATGCATCTCCGGCAACACCGTGTTGCCACCGCCGATGGACATGAGCGACAACGACGTGAAGAGCGTCAACAGGTGAAGGAACGTCCGGAGGTTCACGGCTTCTTGCCTCCCCGCGGCCAGCCCCACAAAAGACCAAGCGGCGCCAGCATCGCCAGGCAGGGCAGCAGGTGCACCCGATAGACGCCATTCAGCAAAAAGATCGCGGCAAAGAGCAGCACCGGTATAAGCCCTTTCAGGCATTTTTCGCCTGTCTTAATCGCCATGGAGAGCGTCAGCCCGACCGCCGCCGCCGCCGATCCGCGCAGAATATTTTGCAACGCCGGGACGTGGTGATAGGTGAAATACCCGTAACCCAAAGCCAGCACAATGAGCACCGGCACCAGGGTGAGACCAAAAATCGCCGCAAACGCACCCGGCACACCACCCATTTTATTGCCGACAAAAACCGCCAGGTTCACCTGATTGGCACCCGGCAAGATCCGGCACATAGTCAGCGCGCTGAGGAACTCTTCCTCCGACATCCACTTTTTTTCCACCACCACCACCTCCCGCGACCAGGCGGAAAGGCCGCCGCCAAACGAGGCCAGGGCGATGTGGTTGAAGGTCAGCGCCAGATCAAGGAGAGAAACCCGCGGAGGCTGGTCACTCGTCATGCATTTTTCCCGGCCGAAGCAATGGCCAACACCTCTTGACCAGGGACCTCCTATTCATGCTGCAAATCTTTGTCGTGAGGGAACCCCGTCTCCTCCTTGTGCTGGGCGGGATCGAGCGGGTCCGGCGGATCGTAGTTGTGCGAGGAATCCCAATCGCTTTCAAAAACCTCGATCAGCCGTTTGAGCACGGCCCCGTCCTTGATCGTCGTGCCCAGTTCGCGCCGGAGGTCAAAGGCGCTGCGGTCAATGTTCATCGAACCCACCAGCGCGTGTTCATTATCCGCGATGATCAGTTTGGCGTGAAGGCGGAGATTCATCTGCTTGTGCACCTTCACCCCGAAGCGCTTGAGCACGCGCAGCGAGGCAAACGTGTCGAGAATGTCCCAGTCGCTGATGCCATGCTTGCCGCCGCAGAGCACACGCACGTGCACCCCGCGTTCTGCCGCCGCCATCAGACGGTCGGTGATGACGGCATCCACAAATTTCGGATGCTGGACCACCAACTTGTGTTTCGCAGCATCAATAAAAGCCGCCATGTGCGCGCGTGAATTCGCGTTGCTCCAGAGCAACCCCGTGCCGCCGGTCGGAAGCCAATCCCGGTGTTCCCAGTCGGCATTAAATCCCTCAACCACCTGCGCCACCCGCGCCGGGTCCTGCGTGATGATGCCGTAATCGCGCGTGAGGGTGAAATACTTGGTGCAAAGATTAAAGGTCGCGATCAACGCCGCCTCGCCGTCCACCACGATGGATTTCTCGTGCGTGACATAGAACTTCGGATTGGCCCATTGAATATTGACTCCGTTTTTTTTGAAGAAATCAAACGTGTCATCGTTGGCGCGGTCCCCGCCCGAGCGTTTCGGGTTCAGCATGACCCGCACATCCACTCCGGCGTTTTTGCGATCCACCACCGCCTGGAGCAGGCTTTCCTCCGTGTACGTGAACTGTTTGATCAACAGCGATTTTTTCGCGGTGTTGATAAAATCGCGGACGGGACCCACGCCGTCATCGGGCTCAACAATCAGGTGAGGAAGAGGTAGAGACATGGCCTGCGTTTGTAGCCGGGCCGGGGGGAAAAGCAAAGTGCCAATTTGCCCTCTCACCGTCCGCGCCGGAAGCGCAAATGCGCCTCTACGTCCCGGGAAGACCTTTTAACTTCTCATCAAGATGGCTCACATCCGCCATGGCCTTGAGCAGCGGGCCGTGCTCGCCGAATTCCACCACCGACAGCGATCCCACCGGGCACGCCAGACGGTAGCGGAAACGTCCCACATCAATCCCGAGCAGCGAACACAGCAAAATCCGGATTGTCGCCTTGTGCGAAACGATCAGCACATTCCCGTTATCGTAAACCCGCTGGATCTCCTCGACCACCCGCAGCGTGCGATGCGCGATGGATACGGCCGGCTCGCCATCCGTCGGCGGATACCAGGCCGGGTCCGCCGTCCAGCGCATGTAGTCATCGTGATATTCCGCCGAGACCTCCTCCACCGTCTTGCCCTCCCACTTACCATAGCCGATCTCCTTCAGATCATCCCGAACTTGCGGCGTGATCCCCGTCGCGCTGCAAATCGGCCCGGCTGTTTCCAGCGTGCGCTTGAGCGGACTGGTAAAAATCGCCTGCCAGGGTGTGGCGGCATACGCTTTGGCAAAATCCGCCGCCATCTGTTGCCCTTCTTCCGTGAGATCGGGATTGAGCACCGATCCGCAAAACGCATTGGCGCGGCTGAAGGAGGTTTGCCCGTGGCGCAACAAATAAAGGGTCATCATTCCGGCGATATACTCCCCTTCCGCCGGACAGGCCATCAGAAAAGATTTTGCCCGGGCCGGACTTCCCGCGAGCGAATTTGACAGTCTTGACTTCAGTCGCAATCAATTTGGACGCCGCCGGTCGGGCCTACGCTTGCCATGCCGGGTTCCCCAACGTAGCCTCACGGCTTGTGAACGCCCCTTTGATCGCCATCATCAGCAAGGAATGGAAACAGCGCATGCAGGTTCTCTCGCTCGCGCTGGCGGGAGTCGGCGCCTGGTTTATTTATGATGGTTTTATTGGTTATCCAAATAACAACGTGCGCGCTGCCGTGTATGAGCAGCTGGCCGCTCAGCCGGGCAAGGAAGGCGACGGGCTGCAAAAGGCCTGGGCCGATGCGGCCAGGGAACGCCAATGGTCCGACGATAAACCCAAGCCCACCTACACAGCCGGAGACATGCGCACGCAAATCATCCTTGGCCTGGCTGCCTGGCTGGGCGCGGCGGCCTGTCTTTTTCATTATTTCAAATCTCTCCCGCTCACGACGCGGCTGGAAGGCGGGGTGATATTTCTCCCCAACGGAACCGGGATTGCGCTGACTCAAATCCAGCGACTGAGCAAAAAACGCTGGGAGAACAAGGGCATTGCCGATCTGTTCTATGAGGCCGCGCCCGGAAAAACGAAACGGTTCATCCTCGATGACTATAAATTCATCGGCACCGCTCCGATTCTGGATGAAGTGGAGAAATTCCTGGCCTCACAGGACACCCCGTAACCACGCGTCCCTGCTGGTAAAACCATTGCCGGAATGACATCCCATCCTCCGTCCCCCTCTGAAATCGAGGCGTCGGACGGGCAGGTGATCCGGCGGCTGCTGACGCTCACATGGTCGTATCGTGTTGAGTTCCTCCACGTGGTGGCGTTTCAGATCGCGTTGCTGGTCCTTGTTCTCGCCGGCCTTGGACTCACCGGGGTGGGCATTGACTATGTGCGCTTCGTCGTTCAGCCGGGTGCTCCCGCGCCCCACTGGCCCCTTGGCCTTGCGCCGCCGGCGGATTGGAAACCCCTGTCGGTCCTCGCGATCATCGGGCTGGCGGTTTTTCTCATCGCCTCGGTCCGGGCCGGGCTGACTTATCTGGCCCAGGCGAGTTTGAACCTGCTCACCCAGGGCCGGATCGTGGTGGATTTGCGGCCCCGCGTTTACGACAAACTGCAAAGACTCAGCTTCCGTTTTTTCGACGCCAACGCCAGCAGCTCCATTATCAACCGTGTCACCGGCGACGTGCAATCGGTGCGGATGTTTGTGGATCAGGTCTTGATGCAGGCGATCATCGTGGTCGTTTCGCTGGCGGTTTACACCGCCTACATGCTGAGCGTGAGCATCAAACTCACGGTGGCCTGCCTGGCGGTGACGCCACTCATCTGGCTGTGCTCCGCGAGCTTCGCCCGGGCGGTGCATCCTGCCTACCGGCGCAATCGCGAGTTGGTGGATCAGCTCGTGCAGCGTCTGGTGGAAGGCATCCGCGGTATGGCGGTGATCAAGGCCTATGGCTGCGAGACGGACGAAATCCGGCGCTTCCAGGAAGCAAACGACATCGTGCGCGATCAGCAGCACGGGATCTTTCTGCGCCTCGCCGCCTACCATCCCGGCATCGGCTATCTCAGCCAGTTGACCCTGGTGGTTTTGCTCGGCTACGGCGGCTATCTCGCGGCCAAGGGCGCAATCCCCATCGGCACGGGGCTGGTGGTTTTCGCCGCCATCCTGCAACAGCTCGCAGCCCAGATTTCCAGCATCGCCAATATCGCCAACAGCATGCACCAGAGCCTGCGCGGCGCCCGGCGGGTTTTCGACATTCTCGACGTGCCGGTGGAAATCCAATCTCCGCGCGCACCCGTGCGGCCCGCGGGCATCGAAGGACGCGTCCGTTTTGAACACGTCTGGTTCGATCACGGAGAGAACCCGGTGCTGCAGGACATTGACTTCGCGGTGGAACCCGGCCAGTGCGTCACCATCGTGGGCCCGACGGGCTCCGGCAAGAGTTCGGTGCTGGGTCTGCTGCCCCGTTTCTACGATCCGACCGGCGGGCGCATTTTGTTCGATGGCATAGACCTGCGGGATTTCGACGTGGACGACCTGCGCCGCCGCATCGGGATTGTCTTTCAGGAAAGCTTCCTTTTCAGCACCACCGTGGCGGAAAATATCGCCTTCGGGCATCCCGAGGCTTCGCGGGAATTAATCGAAAAAGCGGCCCGCATCGCGGCCGCACACGACTTCATTTGCGATCTTCCCAAAGGCTACGACACCGTGCTGGGCGAAGCCGGTGTCGGGTTGTCGGGCGGACAAAAACAGCGGCTGGCCATCGCCCGTGCCGTCCTGCTCGATCCCCCCATCCTCGTCCTCGACGATCCCACTGCCGCGGTAGACCCCGGCACGGAACACGAAATCGCCGCCGCAATCGAGACCGCCATGGCGGGCCGAACCACGTTCCTCGTCGCGCACCGCCCCGCCATGTTACGCCGCGCCGACCTCGTCATCGTCCTCGATCACGGTCGCATCGCGCAGACCGGAACGCACGACGACTTGATGGCCAGGGAGGGCTATTACCTCGATGCCCTCGAAATTCAAAATCCGCGCACGGCCGACCGAACACTGCCATGAAAAAACGGCTCGCCATCGCCCCGGCTGCGGATGAGGAATTCGACCAGTCCCCGCTCGATACCCTGGGACTCTTAAGGCGCGTTTTTTCCTACGCCAAACCACACGCCCGCACGCGCAACCGGCTCATCGGCCTCGTTATTTTCCGCGCCATGGCGCTGCCGGTTCTCGCCTGGGCCATCGGCGCAATCATCAACGGTCCCATCCAAAGCGGCAATGTCTCCGCCCTCCTCCTCGCCACGCTCGGGTTCGCCGCCTTTGCGGGACTCGTCCAGTATGGCTTTTACTTTCGCATCCGCCTGGCCCTGGAGCTTGGCGAAGCCGTCATTCACGACATCCGCAGCGCTATTTTTGAGCACCTCATGCGCCTGCCGATGAGTTTTTATGACCGGACCAAACTCGGTCGCCTAGTCGGACGCATGACCAGTGACCTTGATGCCGTTCGCATCGGCGTGCAGGACATCGTTTTTGTCAGCATCGTGCAGTTGGGCAATATGATCATCGCGGCCCTGCTCATGCTGTGGTGCGACTGGGTGCTCTTTTCCATCATGCTGGCCATTGCCCCCGTCATCTGGCGGCTGAATCACTATTTCAAACGCCGCATCACCGAAGACCAACGCCGCGGACAGGAAAGCTTCAGCCGCGTCACGGCCACCCTGGCCGAATCGGTCAACGGCATCCGCGTCACCCAGGGATTCGTGCGGCAGGACGTCAACGCCGATACCTTTCGCGAACTCGTGGCCGACCACTCGCGGTACAGTCTGGGCGCTGGCCACACTTCGGCCATTTTTTTGCCCCTGCTGGAACTGAACAGCCAGTTTTTCATCGCGATGCTGCTGGTGGTGGGAGGCTATCGCGCCATCCATCCCGACATCGCCCGGCCGGTCGGCGACATCGTGCAGTTTTTCTTTCTCTCCAATCTCTTCTTTGAGCCCATTAAAAACCTCGGCTCTCAATACAACAACGCCCTGACCGCCATGGTCGGCGCCGAACGGGTCTTCCGTCTGCTTGATACGAAGCCCGAGTGGACCGATCCGCCCGCGGCCATACCTCTGCCCGCCATCCAAGGCCGCGTGGAGTTCCGCGATCTTTCCTTCGGCTACAATCCCGGAAAACCGGTGCTCAACGCGATCAGCTTTGTGGCCGAACCGGGACGCACCATCGCTCTGGTCGGCCATACCGGCAGCGGCAAAACCTCCATCATCAATCTCATCGCCAAAATGTATCTCCCCGGCAGCGGCACTCTGGAGATTGACGGCCACGACATCACCGGCCTCACCTCCGATTCCCTGCACCGACAGATGGCGGTCGTCCATCAACACACCTTTCTCTTCGCCGGCACCGTTCTGGATAACATCCGTTTCGCCCGGCCCGACGCCTCCGTGCAAAGGGTGATCGAAACCGCCCGCCGACTCGACTGCATGGACATCATTGCTGCCTTGCCGGAGGGGCTTTACACCCAAGTCGGCGAGGCAGGCACGAAGCTCTCGGCCGGCCAGAGGCAGCTCATCTCCTTCGCCCGCGCCCTCATGGGTGATCCCCGCATTCTCATTCTCGACGAGGCCACCAGCGCGATTGACGCCCTGACCGAGTCCCGCATCCAGCGTTCCCTCGCGACCCTCCTGCAAGGACGCACCAGCTTCGTCGTCGCCCACCGGCTCAGCACCATCCGGCGGGCAGACCTGATCCTGGTGCTCGACCATGGACAAATCGTCGAACGCGGCACCCATGCGGAGCTGATCCAAACCGGCGGTGTTTACGCGGACTTGCACCGGCATTTCGTCCAGTCAGCGTGAGCGGGAAGGGATCGCTGGATCAAGCACTCGGCAAAGAACTCGAATGCGACGGAACCTGGATTTGGCTTTGTCAGATCGTCCGGCGTCGGGGCACGACGTTCGGTTTTTTCTCGTCCGCCGGCGCCTGCGTCATGAAAAAAACGGGGCCATGGCAGACGCGATCAAACTGTTGATGCGGCCACGCCGTGGGCACGCTATTCTGCGGCGGCAGGCCTGAACGGGGCCGGCGCTCTTCTCGCGCCAGTTCCTCACCGCATCGAGCCGGTTCGGCGGCTGCTTGATCCCCGGTCCTCCCCCGTGGTCCATGCCGGGAACGAGGTAGAACCGGAAAAAGCATTGCGCTTTTTCGAGGCTGCCGGAGTCCTCGATCACCCGTTCGTAATAATCCAGCGAGGCGTGGCAGGGCACGACCGAGTCGGCCGAGAGCCCGTAAGGAGCCCCGCTGGCGATGAAGGTGCGGTTATGCGCGCCGCGTGCTTGAGGAAAGAAAGAGTGTCTTGCGCGCGGTGCGGGCCGGGGTATGGTTAAGGCATGAACGCCACGGTGCCACACCTTGACGAATGCGTGACGGCTTTGGTGAAAGCCTTCCCTGTTGAGGATATCTGGCTCTTGGAACGCGAAGCGGCCAACGAATGCGAATTGGATGCCGAGCATAACCTCATCGTCGCCGTGCCGGATTCCCAAGCAGCCCACAAGGTGGAAGCGGAAGTGCAGAAACTTCTGGCTCAACAATTCGCGGGTGCCGGGATTGAGGCCTTTGTTTTCCCGCTTTCCGCAATTGACCGGATCCCCCGCCCCCTCATGGTGAAGATGGCGCTGACCAGCGGCGAGCGGATCTACTGCGGGTAACAATCAGGTCCCGAGATAGGCTTCCTGCACGCGGGGGTTTTGTAAGAGTTCGGTGCTGGCGCCCGCCAGAGTGATGGTGCCGGTTTCGAGCACAGCGGCGCGATGGGCGAACTTGAGCGCGATGTTGGCATTTTGCTCGACCAGGAGGACGGTGACGCCGGCTTGGTTGATCTCGCGCACGACCTTGTAAATCTCCTTCACCAGCTTGGGGGCGAGGCCCATGGAGGGTTCATCGAGGAGCAAAGTGCTGGCGCGGCTCATGAGTGCGCGGGCCACGGCGAGCATTTGTTGTTCGCCGCCGGAAAGCGTTCCAGCGGGCTGGGAAATGCGTTCGCGCAGACGCGGCAGCGTGGTGAGGACACGGTCCATGTCCTCCGCCACGGCCTTGTGGTCCTGGCGAATCCAGGCGCCGAGCTGGAGATTTTCCTTCACGGTGAGGTTGCCGAAGATGCCGCGTCCTTCGGGCACCTGGGCGAGACCCATGGCGACGATTTTTTCCGGTGCGATGCCCCGGAGCTCCTTTCCCACCAAGCGGATACTGCCGCCGGATTTCAGGAGGCCGGAAATGGCGCGGAGGGTGGAGGTTTTGCCCGCGCCGTTGGCACCGATGAGAGTGAAAATCTCCCCTTTGCGGACTTCAAACGAAATGCCCTTTACGGCATGGATGTCGCCGTAGGAGACGGTGAGATTTTCGACGCTGAGGGCAATGTCACTCATAAGCATGTTCTCCGGCGGAAACACTTGAACGTAACCCTGAACTTAAACTCCTTTTTCCGAGAGAGTGTAGGTGTAAGAAGATTTTTCATTGTTCGTCCTCCGTTCCGCCGAGATAAGCCTCGATCACGCGCGGGTTGGCGCGGATTTCCTCCGGCGTTCCGTCGGCGATGGTCTGGCCGAAATCGAGCACGGTGATGCGGTTGCAGAGGTTCATCACGAGCTGCATATGGTGTTCGATCAGGACAATGGTGACCTTGAAATACTCCTTCACCCAGCGAAGAAACTCCGTGAGTTCGGCGGTCTCGCCGGTGTTCATGCCGGCGGCGGGTTCGTCGAGCAGGAGCAGAGCGGGCTTGAGCGCGAGGGCGCGGGCGATTTCCAGTTTGCGCTGGAAGCCGTACGGAAGCTCGCTGGCAAGATCGTTGGCGTGATCGGCCAGACCGAACGGCTGGAGCAACTCCAGGCTCTTCTCGATGGATTGTTTTTCGTCGCGGCCCAGACGCGGCAGGCGCAGCATGGCTTCGAGCGGCGAATAGTGCAGTTGCGAGTCGTAGGCGATACGCACGTTGTCGAGGACGGTCTGGCTTTTCATCAGCCGAATGTTTTGAAAGGTGCGGCCGATGCCCTTGAGCGCGATGCGGCCGGGCTGCATTCCTGCGATGGACTCCGTGCGAAAACGGATGTCGCCCTCCGTGGGTTTATAAATACCGGTGATGAGATTGAAGAGCGTGGTCTTGCCCGCGCCGTTCGGCCCGATGATGCCGTGGCTGTGGCCGGTCTGAACGGAAACATTGCAGCCCGAGATCGCGCAGAGTCCGCCGAAGCGCTTGGTGACCGTGTCAATTTCGAGAAGTACGCTCATGGCTTGCGGCATTTGTCCAATTCGCGTTTGGGCAGAAACCAGGACAGCTCCTTCATTCCCATGATACCACGCGGACGGAAGAGCATGAGGAGAATGAGAAGGCCGGAAAGAATGACCATGCGCCAGTACCCCAGACCCATCCGTTCCAACTGATAAAAAAGAACGGTAAAAACCACCGCGCCAAGAATCGAACCGCCCAGTGAACTGATACCGCCCAGATAAACCATGACGAGAATCTCGGTGGATTTCACGATGTCGAAATACTTCGGATTGATGAAATTGAGGTGGGCGTAAAGCGCGCCGGCCACGCCGCCGAAAAACGACGACACGACAAAAGCGAGAATTTTGGCTTCCCGGATGCGCACGCCCATGGCGTTGGCCGCTATCTCATCCTCCCGGATGGCGATGATGGCGCGTCCGAATTTCGAGAACACGAGATTGCGGATGACGAGCAGGGTGACAACGACCCAGAAAAACGTCCACGGCAGTGTGGTGTATTTATCCACCCCGAGGAGCCCTGCGGGACCGCCGACGCAAGGGATATTTTCCCAGGCAGATTTCACGATCATGAGGAAAGCGAGGGTAATAATGGCAAGGTAATCACCGCGCGTCTTGAACGAGAGCAACGCGAGCAGAAAGCCGATGATCGCGGCCATCGCGCCGCCGAAGATCACGGCCACGGGAAACAGCATGGGAATGTCGGGCAGCCATTTCGTGGTGAAGACGGCCGCCGTGTAGGCTCCGAGGCTCATGAAACCGGCGTGGCCGACGGAGAACTCGCCCATGTAGCCATTCACCAGATTCAGGCTCACGCAGAGAATGATGTTGATCCCGATCGTGATGAGGATGATCTGGGTGTATCCGCTGAAGACCGGCAGATAGCGGGAAACGACCGCAAGGGCAAAACCAAGCGCGACAAGGGCCGGGAGCGCCCAGCGGCAGCGGCCGACGGAAGCAAGGAAGGAGTCGGCCATCACACCTTCTGATTCGGGGCCTGTCCGAACAAGCCGTAGGGTTTAAAAATGAGAATGACGAGTAACAGCGAGTAGGAAATGAGATCGCGATAGGAGGAGTCGAAGGCCACCACGGCGATGACTTCAACCGCACCGAGGATGAAGCCTCCGAGCACCGCGCCACGGATGCTGCCAATCCCGCCGACGACCGCGGCAATAAATGCCTTCCAGCCGACCAGGATGCCCATGCTGGGAGCAATGACGGGATAAGCGAGACCGTAGAGCATGCCGGCCGCTCCGCCGAGGCCGGCCCCGATGAGAAACGTCATGGAAATAATGCGGTCCACGGGAATGCCCATCAACGGGACCGTGCGGGGATCAAAGGAGATGGCGCGCATGGCCATGCCGTAACGCGTTTTACGGATCAGGAAATCCAGCGCAACCATGAGGGTGAGCGACACGAAAATGATGATGATCTGCAGGGCGGTGATGGTGAGCGTGTGCGGGTTACCGGGAGCTTGAGGATTGGCAATCTTGATTAATTCGAAAGTCGTGTTTTGGAAAAGCGCCGGCACGGACTTCGCATAGGGAAAGATGACAAGAGTGAGGCTTTCGATCAGCAAGCCGCAGCCGAGCGCTGTGATGATGGCGGAGACCCTCGGCGCGGTGCGGAGCGGCCGGTAGGCGATTCGTTCGATGGACGCGCCAAGCACGCCGATGATGAGCATCACCAAAAGCAGGATAACAAGGAAGAGCAGGATCGGGGTAAGAACGCCAGCCAGGATCGGGGTAAGAACGCCAGCCAGCAACATGCAGGCAAAGGCCCCGACCATGAACAAATCGCCGTGGGCGAAGTTGATCATGGTCAGCACACCATAGACCATGGTGTAGCCCAGCGCGATCAGGGCGTAGATCGAGCCCTGTTGCAGGGCGTTGATCGTTTGCTGCGCGAGGTAGAGTGCGTCCTCGAGCATGCTACAGAAGGCAACGAAGGGAACGAAGAAGACCAAACCTCGCTCGCTTTGTTTCCTTCTGTGCCATCACGGCTGCGCGTTGGCCACCCAGACGAACTTGCCGTCCTTGATTTGCAGGATGACGGCGCTCTTGATCGGGTCGCCGCTGCCGGGCAGGAACTGCATCGTGCCGGTGATGCCATCGTATTTTGGAATCTTGGCAAGAGCGTCGCGGATGGCCTGACGGTCGAGCTTGCCGGCATCGGTTATGGCCTGGACAAGCAAACCGAAGGCATCGTAAGTAAGCGCGGCGACGTCGTCGGGCTCCTGACCGTATTTGGCCTTGTAGTCGGCCATGAATTTTTGAGCAATGGGTGTGGCGATCTCGGTCGAGTAATGGTTGCAGAAAAACGATCCTTCGATGGCGGCGCCGCCGAGTTTGATCAGTTCGGGCGAACTCCACGCATCGCTGCCGACGAATTGCGCGGTGATGCCGAGGCTGCGGGCCTGCTGCGCGATGAGTGGCACGTCGTTGTAATAGGCCGGGAGGAAAATGACCTCTGGATTCGTGGCCTTGATTTTCGTGAGCTGCGCGGAGAAATCCTTGTCACCGGTGGTATAGGTTTCGAAGCCGACGATCTGGCCGCCGTTTTTCTCGTAGGTTTCCTTGAAGAGGGTGGCCTGGCCGTTCGGGGCCTCGGAGGAGCTATCGTAAAGAACGGCGGCGGTTTTGGCATTGAGGTTGTTCAGGACGAACTTCGCCAGCACGCCGGCTTGGAAGGTATCAATGAAGCAGGCGCGGAAAACGTAATCCTTGGGCTTGCCGGAGTTCGGGTCGAGGGTGGTCTTAGGGTTGGTGGACCATGGGGAAATCATGGCGCATTTGGCGGCCTCGGCGATGTCTGCGGCGGGGATGGCGCAGACGCTGGCGTCGGGGCCGATCATGGCGACGACTTCGTCCTGGGTGATGAGGCGCTGGGCGACTGCGGCGGCTTGGTCGGCCTTGGCACCATTGTCACCGACGACGAGGTCAATCGGGATGGTTTTGTCGGCGACTTTCACTCCGCCGGTGGCGTTGCATTGTTCCACGAAGAGTTTGGCCGCGTTTTGCGAAGAGGCACCCACGGCAGGCATCTCGCCGGTCAGTTCGGTATTGAGGCCGATTTTGACCGAAGGCCCGCTGCTTTTGCCGCAACCGGCCAAAGTTGTTAGGGCTAAACACGCAAGGAGAAGAGGAAGTTTTTTCATAGGAACTGACAAGTGAAATGGAGGATCCGGCGACAGGTGGCAAGCTTTGAATTCGACAGCCTTGCTATCGCTCAGGTCGCAGCAAGGCGCAGGATGTCATCGGCGGCACAGGCCGCGCCGAAACCATTGTCAATATTGACGACGGTCACGCCGCTGCCGCAGGAGTTCATCATGCCGAGCAGGGCGGACAGCCCGCCAAAACTCGCGCCGTATCCGATACTCGTCGGCACGGCAATAACCGGCTTGTCCACCAACCCGGACACGGCGCTGGGCAGGGCACCTTCCATGCCGGCCACCACGATCAGGACACCACAGGAGCGAATACGCCCGGCCTCGCCCAGCAGGCGGTGCAAGCCGGCCACTCCGATGTCAAAAATCCGCTCCACACAATGTCCGAAGCTTTCCAGCGAAACGATCGCCTCCTCGGCCACGGGCATATCCGCCGTACCGGCGCACAACACCCCGGCCTTCCATTTCCCGCCCGCCGCCGGACGTTCGCCCACCGTGATGCAGCGCGCACGTTCGTGAAAAACCGCAGCCGGCAAAAGGCTCAGAACCGCTTCGAATTGCGCGGCATCCGCCCGGGTGGCCAGCACGGCCTGATCGTGGCGGCGAAGTTCCTGCGCGATGGCCGCGACCTCCTGCGGCAGTTTGCCCGGACAATAAATCACCTCGGGCCGCCCGCAGCGTTTCGCCCGGTCCAGATCCACGCGCGCGAAACCCAAGTCTCCAGCCGGCTTAGCCAGATCACTCGCCAGCTCAGGATTCATTTTCGTGAAAATACATCCGCATCGGCACCATCGCGCTTTGGACGAAGCCGTTTTTCAGATAGATATGCTTCTGTGGCTCGTCCGGCTGATCGGTCAGCAAAGTGATGCGGAGGAAGTTTTTCTTTTTGGCAAAATCAATAGCATAATTGAGGAGCTTGGTCCCATAACCCTGACCGCGATGCGCGCGATCAACGATCAAATCCTCGAGCAGGAGGACAAACCCGCCCTCGGCCGTGCTGATGGTGATCAGCAGGTTGATCATGCCGATGATCCGGTTCTGGCTGCGCAAAACGAAAATCCGCCCGCGGGAGGGCGCTTCCAGCAGAAAACGCAGGCCTCGCATCTGCTTTTCGCGATTCGGGACAAAATCCTGCTCATGCGAAAAAAGCTCAAAGAGCATCTCTGTCAGTTCGGGCAGATCGTCCAGGGTGGCGGGTTCTATGCGCAGTCCATCAATCACACGTGCAGTCTGGCAAATTCGATTCCAAGTGGCAATAGCGGCGCGGGCCCCGGCCAAGGCAAAGGATGGGAAGGTCCGGAGGGAGAATCCGCTCCGCCCAAAGTTTTTTCCCAAAGCTTCCCATCCTTTGCGTGCGGCCCTTCTTCATCCGCTCCGCCCGAATTTCCGGTCGAGTTCCGCGAAGGAATATTGGATCATGGTCGGACGCCCGGACGGGCTGGCATAAGGCAGTTCGCAGCGCAACAACTCCCGCACCAGACGGAGGGCGCGATTTTCATCACCCGAAAACTTTTCCTCCGCCGCCAGCCGGGCAACCGAGCGCGCGACAGCCTCGCGCACGCCGCGACCTCGCGGGAGTTTGCCGGACGCGCGCACCGCCGAAACGATTTCATGCAATAGCCGGGCCGGCTCACGGCCCGCCGCCGAAGCGGGCAGCCCTTCGATCTTGAGGGTTGTTCCTCCGAACGGGTCCACCAGAAATCCGGCCGCCCGCAAATCGTCAAGATGGTCGGCCACCCAAGCGTGTTCGCGGGCGGGCAGCTCGACGACCTCGGAAATGAGGAGATGCTGGCTGGGAACCTCACCCAGTTCGATCTGGCGCATGAGGGTTTCAAAAAGGATGCGTTCTGTCGCGGCCCGCGTATCAAGCAGCACCAGTCCTTCCGCGCCCTCAAGCACCAGGTAACTCCCGCCCGCCAGGCCCAGCAGGCGGAATGCGTCGGCGGGATCCGGCCCGGACAGTGCAGGAACCGCCGCCGGCGATAGCGGCACCTGTGTTTTTTCCAGAGACAGGATTTGCTGGGGTTTTTCCTGATGAAAAACCGGAGCCGTTGTTTGCGGCGGCGGAGACGCCAGCACCGGACGCACCAACTCCTGCCGCGCACGCGCGATCACCGCCTTGGCTGCGTCATAGATGGCCCTGCGCAGGACATCCGGCTGGCGCAGACGCACCTCGCGTTTGGCCGGATGCACATTGCAATCCACCAGCTCCGGGTCCATCTCGATCACCAGCACGCAGAGCGGATGCATCCCCCGCGCCAACGCTTCCACGTAGGCCTCGCGCAGCGGTTGTTGCACCGCCGGACAATGAATCGGGCGGCCGTTGAGAAGCACAAACTGCTGCAGCCGGTCGCGCCGCCCCTGGCCAGGCCGCGCCAGAAAACCGCCCAGGCGAAACCCCTCCCCCTGCGCCGCCTCCATTTCAATCATCCGTGCCAGGTGCTCGGCGCCAAACAAATCCCGGATGCGCACGGCCAGGCTTTCCGCGCGGGGGAGCGACAGCACGGTCCGTCCGTCGCGGCGACATTCCAAGGCCACCCCCGGACTGGACAGCGCCACCCCCTCCAGCCCGTGCAGGATGTGAGCGGATTCCGTTTCCTCACTGCGCAAAAATTTCCGCCGCGCGGGCAGGTTGTAAAAAAGCTCCTTCACCTCGACCTGCGTTCCGGGCGGCACCCCGGTTTCCTGCACGCTCACGATCTTGCCTCCCGCCACCACCACCTCGGTGCCCGCATCGGACCCGGCCTCGCGGGTCACCAACCGGAAGCGGGAGACACTTGCGATGCTGGGCAGCGCCTCGCCGCGGAAACCCATCGTGCGCACGCGTTCGAGATCGGTCCCGACCCGGATTTTGCTGGTGCCGTGGCGTTCCAGGCAGAGCAGCGCATCCTCGCGGTCCATCCCGCAGCCATCGTCGCGCACGGAAACCAGCCGCGAACCACCCCGCGCATATTCGACCCAAATGCGGGACGCTCCAGCATCCAGACTGTTCTCGACCAGCTCCTTGACCAGGGAGGCAGGGCGCTCCACCACTTCGCCCGCCGCCACCTGGCTGGCGGTCTCATCGGATAGAATGCGAATTTTTCCCATGGCGGATAGTTTGGAGCCATTTGACTTCGCACGGATTCCTTCATAAGAAAAGGATGTGATCGAACTCACCGCCAACGCCGCCTCGCAGCTCCATCTCCTCATCCGGGAAAAGAACCTCAACACCGTGACCACCGGCCTGCGCCTCGCCGTGGAAAAAGGCGGCTGCGCGGGTCTGCAATATGCCATGAACGTCGGCGCCCCCCAGGCGGACGATCTCACCATCGAACGCGACGGGGCCCGGCTCTACATCGAGGCCGGCAGCGTGGCGCAATTGGATGGCTGCGTGATTGATTACGAAGACGGCTTGTCGGGCGCGGGGTTTCGGGTCATCAACCCGCGCGCCGCGCGGAGTTGCGGGTGCGGCACATCGTTTGAGCCCGCCGGAAACGCCCGCACGTAACCCGCATTCACCATTTATAGCCGGCAAACCGATGGAAAGAAAACTTCAGGCCCGCACGCGAGCCTCCCTCCGCGGGGACGACGGCCCATCCGGCAGGGGCGGCAATTTCTTTCTCTGGACCATTGTCATCCTCTTACTCAGCGCGTTTGCCATCGGCTGCTGGATTTTCAGTTTCTACATCTTCGGCCATCCCGAAAAAGCACTCAGCTACGACATCCTTTTCAAACTCAAAAAACTGGAACCGCCCAAGCGCTTTGAATTGACCGCTGCGCCCCGTGGCGACTTCCTCGATCCCGCCGGCCTCTGGGACCGCTACAACAAAATGTCCAACCGCGAACTGGCGCGGGCCAGCGAAATCCTGCTGCGCAATTATCTGCGCAATTACAAACTGACCCAGGACCATGTTCCCTACGTCGTCGGCAACTACACCATTCTCGATTCCTACGAATTGACCGCGGCGAATTTCTTCCCCTCCGGCGTCGTGGCGCTGGCCCGGTCCACCAAAACTCCCCACGTCCTGCTCGAGCAGGTTTTCACCGCCGACAAACGCGTGGTCCCCGTCCTGCAACGCATGCTGCTCACCGGACTCGATCTGCGTCTGGATAAAAGCGTGGATCTCTCCGCCCTTGTGAATATCCGCCGCCTCGACGACGGGTGCATCCAATTTACCGCCATCCCCCTCCTCTATGGCAACTACGCCGCCAGCACGGGACCTGGCACTTTTTCCCTCGAACCTCCCGCCCGCATCAACGCCGCCTCCGGACTCCCGATCTTGCAGGCCGCCTCCGTCGCCGTTGCCGTGGAAAAACTCACCGCCTATCATCTCCGCGCCGGACTCAAGACGGCCAATAGCGACACGCTCCCCCAAAAACCACAACCTCAACTCGTCCGGGTCGAGCGTCCCAAGCCGGTCGGCGGCGGCACTCCGCCCCTACCCGTTCTGCCTGCAGAGCCCGTCAATCCCACTCCCGGGGCGGACGTCCCGGCGCCGCCGACCCTCCAGCCCTTCGTCTCGCCGAGCCCCTCACCCGCTTCCATCGCCACCACGGCGGGAGGAAACTGGCCGACCTACACCCCCGGCCAGATGCCGCGCGGACGCCTGCTCAACATCCCCGACATGACCGAAATCGCCGGACGCAACGTCTCCGGCGAACGCATCTATTTGCAGGGAAACTTCGTCGTCACAGCCTCGGGTCAAAACCGCGCCGTGCTGCGCTCCCAAGGGGCCATGGCGGAAACCCTCGACCTGGGCGGAAAGACCGGCAGCACCCGCGTGATCGTCGAGTATCCCACCGGCGACCGTCCTCCGGCCGAAGGCGCCACCTTCTCGCGCGACTCCCGCCGCCCGTTTCTTATCACCGACGTTCGCAAGGGGGCCGACGGACTGGTCAACGTCTATGTGCGCGAAGTCACCCGGCCTTAGGGACCGGATCGCCGCCGAGATCGCGGCCCGCGGACCCCTCACCTTCGCGCGGTTCATGGACCTCGCGCTCTACCATCCGCAACTCGGCTACTACGCCTCCGGACGGGCCAAAATCGGACGCAGCGGGGATTTCTACACCAACGTCAGCGTCGGGCCGGTTTTTGGCCGCATCCTCGCCGGACAGTTCCGCGCGATGTGGCATCACCTGGGAAAACCCGCCCGATTTTGCCTCGTCGAACAAGGCGCAAACGACGGCCAGCTCGCCGAGGATGTGCTCGCAGCGCTGCCCGACATTCCGCTCCAATACTGGATCGTCGAACCCTCCGCTCCCCTGCGCGAACGCCAACAGGAAAAACTGCGCGCCCGCGCAGGCCGCATTCACTGGGCCGACCGCCTCGATGCCCTGCCGGTTTTCGACGGCGTGCATTTCTCCAACGAACTCGTGGACGCGCTCCCCTTCCATCTCGTGCAATCGAACGGCGAAACCTGGGAGGAACTTTTCGTCGAATCCCGCGCAGGCGCCTTCGCGTTCGCTCCCGCCCCCCCGACCGCCGAACTCCAGGACGCTCTGCGGAATTTTCCCGCACGACCCGACGGCACCATCGCGGAACTCCGGCCCGCCGTCCTCCCCTGGCTGGACGATCTTTCCCGAAAACTGCGCGCCGGGTTTGTGCTCATCGTGGACTATGGTTTTCCGCGCGAAGCCCTGCTGGCCCCGCACCGGCGCGAAGGCACGTTCTCCTGCTACCACGCCCACCGCCGCGATGCCCTGCCCCTGCTGAATCCCGGCGACAAAGACATCACCGCGCACGTGGATTTCACCGCCCTGGCGCAGGCCGCGCAAAACGCAGGCTGGCGCGGCGAAGGCTTCACCGATCAACACCATTTTCTGGTCGGCGCCTCCGAGGACCTCCTGCGATCCCTCGACGGTCCGCCCGACGCCGAAACCCAAAAAACCTTGCGTGCCCTGCAAAGCCTCCTGCACCCCGAAAGCATGGGCACCCAATTTCATTATCTCGCGCTTTCAAAAAATATCCGCGCCGGCTGCCCGCTTTCCGGATTCCGTTACGCCCGGCCGATGGCAGCCGCGCTCGGCGGATGATTCACTCTTCCGATTTTTTTTGCGGCAGCCACGCGATCTGGCCTATGGCCTTGGGCTTCGGGGTGTCCTGCGCGACTTCAAATCCCTTTTTTTGCAAATAGGCGGCCAGCGCCGAGGTGATTTCCCGCGAAGTGCGGAGGCAATCACTGGTGACTCCAGCCATAATCCCACCGCCACCCTGCATAATCATGGGCCAACTGATCACGCCCATGATCGCTCCCGGCATGGCATTCGAACCGCCCGTGGTCCGGATCATCACCAGCGGCCGCGGCCCGCTCTCCGTGAGTTCTAAGATCGTAACGCTGACATCCATCTTCGTTCCGCCGGACCCGAACCCGAACGCGCTGCGCAGGAAACGGCTGCCCTGGTTCACGCGGGTGAAGCGGCCCGTCACCAGCCAATTCTGGCCCGGGGGAAATCCGGCGGAACCTGACCGCGACTCGGCCGGAGCGATATATTTGGTCAGGCGGAGGGCGAGATTTTTTGTCATCTCCTGCTGGAGGGTGTTTTGGAACTCCGCGAGTTTGCCTCCTTCGCGATCCACACGCACATTGCCTTCGTCGAATTCAAAGGGGTGGATGTAGATTTTTTGCGGCTTGAAGGCGGGCGGGGCCGGGGATGTCTCCACCACATTCAGCACGCTGACGGAAGCGCAGGAACACAGGCCGACACAAAGCACGGCGAGCAGGACGGTTTTCAACATGCGGATATGTAACCAGATCCGCCGCCGTTTTACAGGGCAAAAAAAGTCTTGCAGCCTGTCCTTGCCGCGTGGTGGGATCTGGTGGAAGTCCGGGTCGTTTGCCGCCTGAGAATCACGCGGAAAGATATTTTTTCCTTCTACGCGATTTTCGACCCTCCCGCATCCGCTCATAAAATGGAATCGTCCTACGCAAAATCCGCCCGTCCGGGGGAAAATCCATCCGGCGTGGAAACCCTGATCGTCGATGGCATCTGGGGCTGGCACCCGCGTTGGAACAAACTGCGTGTCCGGATCGAAAACGAGATCGGACCCTGCCGCATCTGGCACTACGACAACAGCGGTGCCTGCACGATCGAGGAACTCGGGTCCGCACTTGCCGCCGAACTGCGACGCAGCAACGGCCCGTTCAATCTCGTCGGCTACAGCATGGGCAGCCTCGTCATCCGTGAGGCCATACGACAGGCCCCGGAACTGCCGCTGCAACGGGCCGCCTTCCTGCACTCGCCCCACTCCGGCTCACTGATCGCGTGGCTGTTTCCCCTCCCCGTCTGCCTGGAGATGCAGCCCAACAGTCCGTTTCTCCGGCGGCTGAACGACTCGCCGTGGGATGTGCCCACCCTGGTAACCTGGTCCCCGTGGGATTTGATGGTGCTGCCGGGATATTCGGCCCGCTGGTCCAAGGCGACATTGACCCTGTGTTCCCATGTTCCGGCCCATGCCTGGCCGGTCGTGTCGCCCGGAATTCATAAAGCGGTCACCGCCTTTCTGGTGCTGGACGCAAAATAACCGGCCCCGGGCGGATTTTTCCCGCCTCAAGGTTGGACATGCCAGCGTCCCTGGACATAAAAGATCACCGTCATGCATCAAATCGAATTCCTGCAGGATCTGTCTGTCGTCATGATCGTGGCGGCCCTGACGACAGTCCTCTTCCGTTTCCTCAAGCAGCCGGTGGTGCTGGGGTACATCCTGGCCGGGCTGATCATCGGCCCGCACACGCCGCCCTTTGCGCTGATCCATAGCGAAAACACCATCAACACACTGGCGGAATTGGGCGTGATTTTCCTCATGTTTACCCTCGGGCTGGAGTTCAGTTTCAAGAAACTGCAGAAGGTCGGCGCGACCGCTTTCATTGCGGCCTCGCTGGAGATTTTGATCATGCTCCTGGCCGGCTACGAATTGGGCCGGTTATTCGGATGGTCCCAGATGGACAGCATTTTCCTCGGGGCCATTCTTTCGATTTCCTCGACGACCATCATCATCAAGGCCCTCGAGGGATTGGGCAAAAAACACGAGCCGTTCGTCGCGCTCATCATTGGCATCCTCATCATCGAGGATATTCTCGCCATCATCATGCTGGCGTTGCTCTCCGGCTTCGCCACGACCGGTTCCTTCAGCGCCCAGGATGTTGGCGCAACCCTCCTCAGCCTCGGTTCATTTCTCGGAATTTTGTTGGTGGCCGGGCTGATCATCGTTCCCCGGCTGGTCAATTATGTCGCGAGCTTCAAGAGCGACGAGATGCTGTTGGTCACGGTGATCGGGCTGTGTTTCGGCGTTTCCCTCATCACGGTGAAGCTGGGCTACAGCGTCGCGCTGGGAGCGTTTCTCATCGGCGCGATCATTGCGGAATCCCGCCCGATCCTGAAAATCGAATCGCTCACGCTCCCGGTGCGCGATTTGTTCAGCGCCATCTTCTTCGTTTCCATCGGCCTGCTGATTGATCCCGTAGTGATCCTCAAATATGCCGGCCCGATTCTCGCCATCACCGCCGTGGTCATCCTCGGCAAGGTTTTCGCCTGCGCGCTGGGCTGTTTTGTTTCCGGAAAGGATATGCGCACCTCGCTAAAAGTGGGCATGAGCCTGGCCCAGATCGGCGAATTTTCCTTCATCATTGCCTCGCTCGGGGTGACGTTGAAAAACACGCAAGGCGACTCGATCACGAGCGATTTCATTTATCCGATCGCCGTGGCCGTTTCCGCCCTCTCCACGCTTTGCACGCCATATCTGATCACGATGTCCGACAGCGTGGTCGCGTGGTTCGACCGGACGGCGCCACCTCCGCTCGTGCATATTTTGGAGTCCTACAGCAAGTGGGTGGACGGGTTGATGAAGGAAGATACTCCGCACCTTGAACGCAAAATCATCAGCAAGCTCGGACTCCAAATCGGACTCAATCTGCTAATGGTCACGGGTATTTTTATTGCGGCGGTTTTTCTGCACGGGAAAGCCGTCACGATCTGGCCGGAATTTCCCGGCGGCACAGACGGGTTGAAGGCGGCGGCGTGGCTGGCGGCCCTGCTTTGCAGCTTTCCGCTGCTGGTGGCGGTGTGGCGCAAAATGGAAGTCGTGGCCATGCTCATCTCGGAAATGAGCGTGGCGCAGACGGGACCACAAACTCCGGCCTTGCAGGCGGTGATTTCGAGCACGATCACCGTCGCGGGCACCGGCGTGCTGGTCGTGGTGGTTCTCGGGCTCAGTTCGGCGATTCTGCCGTCGCGCAACATTCTGCTTCTCGTCCTGCTGATCCTGTTCGTCTCCGGTTTTCTCCTCTATCGTGGCGCGGTCAGGCTCTACGCCCGAGCCCAATCCGCCTTGCGTGACACCCTGGCCGAACCCGCCGATCCGGCCGAGCAGGGCCATCATCACCAGGCGGAAATCTCCGCGCTGCCGCCCCTGTTGCGGGACGCGAAACTGGAGACCGTTCAGGTGCAAGCCGGAACGCTGGCAGTCGGGAAAATGATCTCCGAGTTGAAGCTCCGCACCGCTACCGGCGCGAGCGTGGTCGGGATCGACCGCTGTGGCACCAGCATCGTCAACCCCGATCCGCACGAAGAACTCACCAGCGGCGATCAGATCCTACTCATCGGACGCACCGAGCAACTCGAGGCGGCCAAAATCCTGCTGACCACTCCGCTAGCCGCGACCTGATTGATTCGGCCAGACAGGCCCAACACGCGGCGAATTCCAGCCCGTCTGTCGAGCTGGAATCCCAAGCCCGCCCATGTTTTTTTAAATAAAGAGCGGGAGTTCGTTCCGCCGTCAGTGTAAAAAGCCCCATGTCCGACCCCGTCTCTCCCTCACGCTACGACAGCATGGAATACCGCCGATGCGGCCGCAGCGGCCTTAAACTGCCCGCCATTTCCCTCGGGCTCTGGCATAACTTCGGCGGCATGGATTCCTATGAGACCTCGCGCGCCATGATCCTGGGCGCCTTCGATCTCGGCATCACCCATTTCGATCTGGCCAACAACTACGGCCCGCCCGCCGGCAGCGCCGAGGAAACTTTTGGCCGCGTGCTGGAGGAAAACCTCGCCGCCCATCGCGACGAACTCATCATCTCCACCAAGGCCGGCTATCATATGTGGGGCGGACCCTATGGCGAATGGGGGTCCCGCAAATACCTCCTCGCCAGCCTCGACCAAAGCCTCGCACGCATGGACCTCGATTATGTGGATATCTTCTATAGCCACCGTTTCGACCCCAACACCCCGCTGGAAGAAACCATGGGAGCCCTCGCGCAGGCCGTCCGCTCCGGCAAGGCCCTCTACGCCGGCATCTCCTCCTACTCCGCCGAGGCCACGCGTGAGGCCGCCCGCATCCTGCGGGAAATGGGAATCGCCCCGCTCATTCATCAGCCCTCTTACAATATCTTCAACCGCTGGATCGAAACCGAGCACCTCGTCGAGGCCCTCGAGGAATCCGGCATGGGCTGCATTGCCTTCTGTCCGCTCGCTCAGGGCCTCCTCACCAACCGTTATCTCACCGGCATCCCCGGCGATTCGCGCGCCCACAAACCCCACGGCGCTCTCCAGGAAGCCGCCGTCACCGAGGAAAAACTCACCCGGATCCGCGCCCTGGAAAAAATCGCTGGCGCGCGCGGCCAATCCCTCGCCCAGATGGCACTCGCCTGGGTCTTGCGCCTCCCCGTGATGACCTCCGCCCTCATCGGTGCCAGCAAGGTCAGCCAGGTCGAGGAGAACGTGAAGGCCCTCGAAAACCTCGCTTTTTCCGAAGAGGAACTGCGCAACATCGCGGCCATCGCGGCGTAAGACAAAAGAGGCGAGGACGTCCGCATTCCCAATCCCGTCGCGGACAGGACATCCGTTCCTCGAAGCCTGGGATTGACCTCGCCTGCAACGCGGTTAGATTTTTCGCAACGTTTGTATGAATCTTAACAACCTGACCAGCGGCTTTTCCCCCGAAACCCCATCCTCATCCTCAAAAAATGTCCTCGCCAACGATGTGGACATCAAGGGGACGATCCGATTTGAAAATGAACTGATTTTCGACGGCAAGCTCGAAGGCGAGATCGCCTCCGAGGCCGGCGCGCTCACCCTTGGCAAAAATGCCGACGTCAACGGCGAGGTGAAAACCAAATCCGTCGTCGTGCACGGCAATGTGACCGGCAACATCACCGTATCCGAACGCTGCGAACTCAAGGCCAGCTCCCAGCTCACCGGCGATCTCAAGGCCATGCGCATCATCATCGAAGAAGGCGCCACCTTCATCGGTAAATCGGAAGTCACCCCGAACAAACCCGTCGCGAAATCCGAACGCGCCGTGACCCCTGCGACACCCAAATCCCACCCTGCCAGCACTGCGGCCTGACCGCTTTTTCATGCCGGACTCTCCTCGCAAGGCGCCCTTTCACTGCCCGCATTGCGGATTTGTCCAGTCCGAGTCCGTTCATTTAATCTCCACGTTCTGCCGTTCCTGCGGCAGCCATTTCGAGATTTCCCGGGCCGCCAGCCCGGGCCCGCCTGTCGCAAAAGCTCATGCGCTCAAGCGGATGGGTTCCCGGCCGCCGCGCCAGGTTTTATGTCACCGTTGCCAGCGAACCCATGAGGTTTCCGGCCATGCTCTCAGCACGATCTGCCAGGGATGCAATGCCTCGATTGAACTCGCTGATCTCACATTTTCCTCCCAGGTGTCGCGGCCGGTGGACACCCGGGGCAAGCTGACCATTGCGCCGGGCGGAAGCCTCAACTGCCCCCTGATCATTTGCGGCGAAGCGCTGATCGAAGGCAGCGTGAACGGCGCACTTCTTTGCGAAGGCACTGTGCGGCTGGCCGGTTCGGGAAAATCGAGCGGCCGCATCACGACGAAATCCCTCATTATCGAAAAACAAGCGCAGGTGGAACTTGTCCATCCCGTCAAAACCACCGATCTGGTGGTGCATGGCCGCGCCAAGGGAAATTTTGCATGCGAAGGCAGCGTCCGCATCTCCAAACGAGGCATCCTCGAGGGACGCATTACCGCCCGTTCCGTCGTGGTCGAACGCGGCGGCATTCTGCTGGCGGAAAGCACAATCCAACCGCTGCCGTTTAGCGACGCGCCTTCCGATCCGAAGGATGAAAAGCAGCCGGCCTACTGAAGAGTTTTTCCGGAAGCTGCCGCGGGCGGAATCAGAGAGGTGATTTCGTCCAGTTGAGCACCGGCCACGCGGGCCACCGGCGACTGGGCGTATGTCGAGATGAGGTTTGAGAAAATCTTGCGGGCCTCTTCCAGCCTGCCCTCGCGGAGGGAAATCCGCCCCTCCAGCAGAGCGGCAAATGGCGCGGCGTAGCTCCCGGCATCCTTCGATTGCACCTCGTGCAGCACCGTCAGCGCCTCGCCGCTTTTACCCGCGAGCTCCGCATTTTCCGCCAGTCCCAGACGCGCCCCTCCGGCCAGCGAATGACCGGGAAAATTCATGAGAAATTTTTCTAACGACGCGGTGGATTCCGCCAGGCTGCCCTGTTCGCGCTGCGATTCCGCGAGGAGAAAATACGCGTCAGCCGCCTGGGGCGAGTGCGGATACTTGGCGATGACCTCGCGCCAGGCCTCGGGATTTTTGGCCTCGGCAAAAAACACCTCGGCGGCCAGGATCAGATTGTGCGCGGAGATGAACCAGATGGCGCTGCCGCCCACGGCCAGCACGACCGCGGCCGCGCCCGCGAGAAGGGAGCCTCGATGCTTCTCCCAGAAAAGCTCGGCGGCAAAGCTGTCGGTTTCGAGCACCTGCTCATCGGCGGAAGGTTGATTGGTGGATGACATGGCGGGTAAGGACGAATGAAAAAAGGGTCAGCCGCCGACTTCCGCGCGCGCTTCCTCGGCCAGAGCGGTGCTCAGGTAACGTTCCCCGGTTGAGCAAGCGATGGTGACGATGAGCTTGCCGGCGTTTTCCGGACGCTTGGCCACTTCGATGGCCGCCCAGACATTCGCCCCGGTGCTGATCCCGACGAGAAGACCTTCTTCCTTGGCCAGACGACGGGCCATGGCAAAGGAGTCCTCATTGCTCACCTGAATACACTCGACGATCTGGAGATTGCCCGCCTCGTCCTTCAAATGCAAATTGTTGGGAACGAATCCCGCTCCGGTTCCTTGAATTTTGTGCGGTCCGGGCTTCACCGGCTGTCCGGCCAGGGTTTGGGAAATAACCGGGGAATCCTTGGGCTCCACCGCAATGGCTTGGAAAGATGCTTTGCGCGGCTTGATCGCCTCGACGCAGCCGCTGATCGTTCCACCCGTTCCCACGGCGGCGACGAAGATATCCACCTTCCCATCGGTGTCCTCCCAGATTTCCTCGGCGGTGGTCGCGCGATGGATGGCGGGGTTGGCAGGGTTGTTGAACTGCTGCGGCATCCAGGCTCCTGGCGTTTCCTTGACGATTTGTTCGGCGCGGGCGATCGCGCCTTTCATGCCTTCGGCTCCGGGAGTGAGGACCAGCTTGGCCCCGAGCATGGCCAGCAACGTGCGGCGCTCCAAGCTCATCGTTTCCGGCATGGTGAGAATGAGCTTGTAACCCTTGGATGCGGCAACGAACGCCAGCGCGATGCCGGTGTTTCCACTGGTGGGTTCGACAAGGACTGTGTCCTTCGTGAGCGTGCCGTTTTTCTCGGCCGCCTCGATCATGGCCACGCCGATCCGGTCCTTCACGCTGCCGAGCGGATTGAAGAATTCGCACTTCAGCGCGATGGTGGCATGGAGGCCTTTGGTGACGGCGTTGAGTTTGACCAGCGGCGTGCGGCCGACGGTTTCGACGATGTTGTTGTAAATTTTACCCATGATTTGCGTGAGGGATGATGGGAAAGAATGGCACAACCCGCCTTGCCACGGCAACGGCTTATTTATTATTCTTCCGCCATGCCCGCACTCCTCACCGAATACGAAATTGCGGAAAAAACAGCTCTTCTCAGCTCCTGGCCGCGCTCCGGCGGCGCAATCTCCCGCCGCTTCGAATTCGCCGACTTCCAAGCCGCCATGCAATTCGTCAACGCCGTGGCCCCCCTCGCCGCAGCGGCCAACCATCATCCCGACCTGGATATTCGCTGGAACACGGTGCTCGTCCGCCTCTCCACTCACAGCCAGGGAGGACTCACCAAATTCGATTTCGATCTGGCGGAAAAAATTAACGCTCTGCTTTGAAACCGGCCGTCCGACACCCGCCGGCCAAAATTCGGAGATCCGGGCCCCGTGAGACGAAGCAATCCCTTGCCGCCCTGAATTCTAAGGACGCAAGGCTTGCCCGCCATTGGCGGCGCCGGAGGCGACCAGGGGCCCGCGTCCCTCCATGCCGGTTCCCTCTGCCTCCCCAACCGAGACCTTCATCCATTGCCCCGGCCCGCTGCGGGGATGCAGCATCAACACGATCGCAACCGGCGTGGCGGCGGCAAAAACGATTTCACTCGTGGCGGTCAGAATCATAGCCGGATCAATCCGCCATTCAGACCGCGCAGTCAAACACCGCATAAAGCCGATCCGGATCGGTGAACAAAACCCGCGTCCCGCGAAACCCCGCCCGCTCCGCCATCGCAAAATACCCCTCCACCGGCTCGGGATAATCGGAGCCGAACACATGCTCCTTCACTTTTTGCAGTTCTCCGGCATCCAAAAGCGCCCAAGACCGCGCCAGCTCCCACCACCGCGCAAGCACTTCCTCCCGGCTCTCGGTGCATTCCCGAATCGGCTCGTAAAACATCAGGCGTCCACCCTCCGGAATCAGTCCCCGCACCTTGGAAAAAAATGTCCCCTTGTCCGCCTCCTGCAAATGATGCAGCGAGAGCCCGATGAAAATCACATCGCACGATTCACGGCGCTCTTTGACCTGCTGGAAAAAATCCCCGCGGATGAATTTTTTCCCGCCGGAAAATCCGGCCATGTTTTTCTCCGCCAGACTCAGCGCCACCCCCGAAATGTCCACCGCTTCATAATGCTGGAGCTTGCTGTCTTGCAGCACAGACGCCGTCGCGCTGGCATCCCCCGCCCCCAGATCAAGGAAGGAAAACGGCTGCGCGATCCGGGCGATGACCTCCCCGATCGCCGCATAAGCCCCGCGATGGTTCAGATAGTCCGCGCCGACCACCTTGCGGTAAATTTCCCACTGGTCGAAAAATTCCCGGACCTTATCCGCCGGCAAAGGACCCGGCGCGGACCCCGTTTGCAGATCAGCGGGTGCGTAAAATAATCTAGGGAAGGGAAGGATGATGATGACTCTATGAGTTGCGGTGGAGGCATCAACCTCCGAGTTGAAAAAGGTCTCCGACTATTTTGCTCTGGAGCGCAAGGCCAGACTGGCAGCACTTTACATTTTCTCCGCTCAGCGAATACCCGGCAAGGAAACCAGGGTCCGCGCGGAATCTCTGTCCTGCACTCGCCTTGGGAGCATAACGGGTGAGCAGGTTCAAGAGTAGGGGTATGCCCCTTCACTTCCCGCCATGCATTGCTGACCCTCTGGTTCCTGTAACCGCGGCGGCGGAGAGCAAAAAAATCAATCCTCCCGTAAACCCCGTCGCGTCGCGTTACTTTCCGGCGTTCTTGGGATCGAGGGTATCGCGCAATATGTCGCCGAGAAAGTTGAGGGCGAGAAGCGTGACGGCCATGGAGGCGGCGGGAAAAACCACCAGCCACCAGCGGATGCGCACCGGGTTCAAGGCGCCGGCCCCGTCGGCCAGCAGCGAACCCCAACTTGCCGCGGGGGCTTGAACGCCGAGCCCGAGAAAACTGAGAAACGATTCGTCAATGATCACCGCCGGGATGGTCAGGGTGAGATAAATCAGAATCACTCCGAGCAGGTTGGGCAGGAGATGGCGCAGGAGAATGCGGCGGTGCGACTGGCCAAGTCCCACCGCCGCCGTGACAAAGGCGCGGCTTTTCAGCGCCAAGGTTTGCCCCCGCACGATGCGCGCGAGGGTGAGCCACTCAATAATGCCGAGGGCAACGATAAGGATGGTGATGCGGGAGGAGGAGACGAGCCAGTGCCAATCCAGGCGCGAGGCAAATTCCTGCAGCCGGGTGCTGAAGGCGTTGATGCAGATCAAAATGAAAATCAACCGGGGGACGGAATAAAGAATATCCACCAGCCGCATCATGAAGTTGTCCACCCGCCCGCCCGCGTAACCGGCTATGAGTCCATAGGCGGTGCCTATGAAAAGGCTCACCAGCGCGCCGCAGCATCCCACCAGCAATGAGATGCGGCCACCCGTCAGCACCCGATACAAAACATCGCGTCCGTTCAGGTCGGTGCCGAAGGGGTGGGCGAGGGTGGGCGGGGAAAACGACAGCGGGCCGGGTTCCGCCGCGGAGTCGGGGAAAAACCACGGGCCGACGATCGTCGCGACCGCAAGGAAGGCGAGGGTGGCCGCAGCCGTGACTGCCACGGG
>Ga0114978_10000579_pt1 | contig 31306 bp, 33 predicted proteins | sample S_140212_EF_Meta_FD_87027 | JGI IMG/M metagenome (GOLD analysis project Ga0114978, IMG submission 87027) | Freshwater microbial communities from Lake Simoncouche, Canada to study carbon cycling - S_140212_EF_MetaG | ecosystem: Environmental > Aquatic > Freshwater > Lake | place: Lake...
CAGTTACTCAAAGCCGCCAATCAATCGCCTGGAAAAATTAATTATTCCTCGGGCGGGAATGGCAGCCCGCAACACATCGGCGTGGCGATGATTGAAGCACAAACAGGCGTCAAAATGTTTCACATCCCCTACAAAGGCGCGACGCAAGCCGTACAGGATGTAGCAGCAGGACAAGTTGACTTTACGCTTTTAGGCTTGGCAACTGCAGCTGGTATGGTCAAGGCCGGCAAATTAAATTTAATCGGTGTTCCAATGAAGTTGCGGCATCCACAATTTCCAGATGTGCCCACTTTTGCAGAGTCGGGTTTACCTGATTTTGAATTCAGTACTTGGTTTGTACTGGCAGCACCTAGCAATACAAGTCCCGAAATTCTGAAGCAGTTGCACAAAGAAATTCAATTGGCTTTATCAGATAAAGAAACCGTCGAAAAATTACAAGTACTTGGACTCACGCCCAGAGGATTGAGTCCCGTTGAGACGAATGAATTAACCAAGGTCAATTACATGCGTTATGGAAAAATTATTAAGGATGCAAAAATTAAAGCAGAGTGATTTCAATCCATATCCTTGGGTATTTACGGGTTGACAATCCACGTGCTAAGACCTATGGTTGAGCGTTGCAATTGATCAGAAGTTTTTGAAAGTTGTCATTGAAGAAAGCCGTGCCACCCCAAGAGTCAACGTCAGCATCGTCCCTGTTGCCTCTTCAGGGTATTCGTGTCGTATCAATGGAGCATGCATTAGCGGGCCCTGTTTGTTCACGCAATTTGGCCGATTTAGGCGCGCAGGTCATCAAAATTGAGAGACCTGATGAAGGTGATTTTTCCAGAGGCTACGACCAATTTGTTTATGGGCAATCCACCTATTTTGTTTGGCTTAATCGCACCAAAAAAAGTTTAGGTATCGATCTTAAAAAAAAGGATGCTCAAGACGTTATGCATCGCTTGATGGCGCACACCGATGTACTGATTCAAAATCTAGCACCAGGTGTGAGCAAACGCATGCACCTCGACTACGAAACACTAAAAAAAATTAATCCACAAATTATTGTTGCCGATATCACGGGTTATGGTGAAGGTGGCCCTTTGTCAGGAAAAAAAGCATACGATATGCTCATTCAAGCCGAAGCGGGTGTGATGAGCATCAATGGAACGCCTGAGACGCCTGCGCGCGTGGGTTTGTCGTTGGTAGATATGGCCACAGGTATGTACACACAAAATGCGGTGCTCGCCGCTTTGTTTCGTCGCGCTCAAACAGGGTTGGGCGCGCATTTGCAAATCGCTATGTTTGATGCTATGGCCGAATGGATGATGTACCCCATGTATCGATACGCATACAACGGTACGATTGTTCCGCGCAATGCCATGAAAAACCCCAATATTGCGCCTTATGGTGGACACGCAACACGCGACGGTATCGTTATTTTTAGTATTCAAAACGAACGCGAATGGCAATCTTTTTGTGAGATAACACTGGGGCAACCATTGCTTTGCAATCACAAAGATTATGAAAGCAACAGCATGCGAATCATTCATGCGGATGCGTTGACGCAGTTGATTGAATCTCACTTTTCAGACAAATCTACCGCTGAAGTGGTGGGTTTATTGGACGCTGCAGGAATCGCCAATGGCCGACTCAACGATGCCAAAGATTTATGGCATCACCCGCAATTGAGTGCGCGTGACAAATGGAGAGAGGTGACCTTGCCCAATCAAGAAAAAATACGCGCCGTGTTGCCACCCGTTATTTTTTCGGACGTTGAAGCTCAAATGGGGCCCGTACCTGAGTTGGGTGAACACACTGAATCAATTTTGAAAGAACTTAAGTATGACGAAAAACAAATTAACGAATTATTTAAAAGCGGCGCTGTATCGGGTCATCGAATCAAGGACGGCGACACTTGATGAATCAACTAATTTTTAATCTCAAAAACCAAAGGAGAAATCATGAGTGAAAAAACAGGATGGAATGGACGATTTTTTGAAGACTTTGAAATTGGAGACGTGTATCGACACCCCTTGGGACGTACGGTGCTATCCGCTGATAACACATGGTTTACTTTGTTAACTCAGGCTCCTTCGCCTATTCACTTCGATCATCATTACTCATCCCAAACCACTTGGAAGCAGCCCATTGTTAATTCTGCTTTTATTTTGGCCTTGGTTACCGGTCAAAGCGTTACTGATTTATCGCAAAATGTTTTTGCAAATTTGGGATGGGATGAAGTGAAATTGCCCAAACCTGTGTTTGAAGGCGATACGATTTACTCGCAATCGGAAATTTTAGATTTGCGCGACTCCCAATCGCGCCCAGATGTGGGAATTGTCAAAGTAACTACGTGTGGTTTTAATCAAAATGGTTTGGTGGTGATTCATTTCAAACGAACCATGATGATTTTTCGAAGAGGCAAAGCGCCGCAGGTGCCTCGCCCCAATTTAATTACTTCTTAATCTACCACTCAAAGGACTCACTATGACTAAGATTTTTCAAGCGATTGTTTTGTTTTTGTTCAGTTGCATACCCCTGTGGGCGCAAGCGCAGTCGTATCCCAATAAACCGATACGATTCATTATTGCCAATGCGCCAGGTGGCGGTACAGACAACACGGGTCGAATCATTGCGCAAAAACTTGCCAAAGATTTGGGGCAATCGGTCGTTGTGGAAAATCATCCAGGGGCGGGTGGTGTTATAGGTGTGTCGATTGCGGCCAAGGCTTCTTCGGACGGCTACAGCATTCTTTACGATTCGGCGTCGTTTGCAGTTAATCCTGCGATTCGTAAATTGCCTTATGACCCCACAAAGGATTTCATTCCATTGTCGTTAATGATTAGTCAGCCCAATGTATTAGTGGTTGCTGAGCAGTCACCTATTAAAAATTTCAAAGAATTTTTAGCGGCTGTGAAAAGCAAACCGGGTCATTACACGTTTGGTTCTGCGGGCGTGGGTACGGGTCAACACATGACTGGCGAATTATTTAATATGATGGCCAAGGTGCTGATGCTTCATGTGCCTTACAAAGCAGGTGCGGCTGTTTATACCGACATCATGGGTGGTCAAATTACATCGTATTTTGGCAACATGGGTTCCGCCATTCCCTTTATTCGCGGAGGCAAAGTTCGTGCCCTTGCGGTCACATCACCGACACGCCATCCTGGCTTGCCACAAGTGCCCACTATGATTGAAGAAGGCTTTCCTGGTTTTGAAGTAGCTGAATGGGCGGGCGCGTTTGTACCAAAGGGGACACCTCCTGAAATTGTGAAAAGACTTGCAGAGTCTTTTCAGGCTGCAGCGCGTGACCCCGAAGTCAAAGCGAGTTTGGAGCGTTTTGGTGTGACGGTTGTTGGTAATTCACAAAGTGAATTTTCTGAATTCTTATCTCAAGATTTTGCAAAATGGGTTAACTTAGCTAACGAAGTAAAAATTCGCGCCGATTGAATCATTGAATCGAATGGTTAAGGGTCAATCTAGACCCAAAACCTCCATATGAAAGCGGCATAGTCAATGAATAAAATAATTCTTATAACGCGTGCTGCGGGTAAGCCGATGGTAAGGCTATTTATGAGTCCATTTGCTCCAACTGTCACTCCAAAGTTTTTATGAATTCACCACAACTTGGTGATAAAAAAGCATGGACGCCTTTGATCGCAGAGGGGCAAATTGTAATAACAGCACATGGATTTGTAGGCGTAAGAGCGATGCCGTCTAAAGGGGGGCGTGCTGATTTAACGTTTAATCAGTTTTCTGATACCTTGAATTACATGGTTAACAAGTCTGGTGGTGATTAGAAAACACCCAAAAAAGAACTGTTTGAAATGATTGGAGTTGAGATTTTAAAACGACAGAAAGAAAAATCTCAATAATTGTCCATCATTCTTAAATGCCCCACAATCGGGGTATGAGCGACAACAACCCCCCTCACCAACGACGCGTGCGCTACAGCGGTACGCACCCCAAAAGTTTTGCAGAAAAATACAAAGAACTCGATCCACAAAAACATGCGCTTGCTATTGAGCGAGTGATGGCGCGCGGACAAACGCCTGCGGGTATGCATCGGCCTATTTGCGTTACTGAGATTTTGGAGATATTGGCCCCCAAATCTGGCGAAGTGGGGCTTGATGCAACTTTAGGCTATGGTGGACACGCGCGTGAGTTGCTGGCTCGTTTGGCTCCTACAGGAAAATTATTTGGCATTGATGTGGATGCGCTTGAATTTGTTCGCACACAAACGCGTTTACGTGATCTAGGATTTGATGCGTCTAAGCTCGTTATGCATCGAATTAATTTTGATCAAGTGAAGCAATTGTTGCCTGAGGCGGGTGGCGGTTTTGATTTTGTATTGGCTGACCTCGGCGTGTCATCCATGCAAATCGATAACCCTGCGCGTGGTTTTAGTTTTAAGCTCGACGGTCCCTTAGATTTGCGACTCGATCCAAGCCGTGGTCAATCCGCCTCGGAGTTACTTCAATCGGTGACGCGCCAAGGTCTACGCGAGTTGCTCACAGATAACGCCGATGAACCTTTTGCAAATGCATTGGCCGCTGTGATGCAAGGTCAATATTTACAAACTACCATACAGCTTGCAGATTTAATTCGCCACACATTAGAAATTGAATTGCCAGTTCGCATGTCGCAAGATGATCGCAAGATCGAAACAACCAAATCACTGCAACGCACGTTTCAGGCTTTGCGTATTGCTGTGAATGACGAATTTGGTGTGCTCGATCGATTCTTGGCCGATTTGCCCCTCTGTTTAAAGCCGGGTGCGCGTGTTGCGATCATGAGTTTTCACTCGGGCGAGGATAGGCGCGTCAAGAAGGCTTTTCAAACGGGTGAGCGCAGTGGCTTTTTTAAAAGCGTATCGCCAGATCCCATTCGACCATCGGTCGAGGAGAGACGTGCCAATCCGCGATGCACCTCAACCAAATTGCGTTGGGCAGTGGTTGCAGATTGAATCGAAAGACCCTGATGACGAATCAATTCATTATTCTTTAGAATCGCTTCTTAAATTCAATCAGGAGCAGTTGAGTCATGTCAGTCAATCAAACCACCTTAAAAACGCAAGGCGCACCTGTAGCTTGCGGTTTAGATTCAAAAAAATGCGTTCCCTGTGAGGGCGGTGTGCCGGCTTTAACGTCAGACGAGGCGCAAGCCGTGATCAAGCAATTAAACAATGAGTGGAAAATTTTGGCTGATGGGCGTGAAATACACAGGCACTTCAATTTTTCTAACTTTTTTCAAACCATGAGTTTTGTCAATGCATTGGCGCATATTGCCAATACCGAAGATCACCATCCCGACTTATCGATTGGATACAACTATTGCAAAGTGATCTACACCACGCATGCAATTAATGGATTGAGTGAAAACGATTTTATTTGTGCTGCAAAGATTGATCGACTCAGCGATTAATTTGTTTGCAATCGATGTAATAAAAACAATGATCAACGGGGAGATCATTGATAGGTCGTGGTGAAATATGTGAGAGTTGTGCGCCGATTTTTTCCAAGGCTTTGCATGATCTGATGTTATCTATACCCGCATGAAACCATACTCGTTGTGCCCAAGTAAAAGCATGGTCTAGCATCAATGACTTCATTTCTGAGTTGACGCGACCACCCCAATGAGAGCGAGCAAGAAACGTTAGTCCTATCGCTAGCTCTCGTTTGATGGCGTCAAGGTCATAATATCGTGATGAACCAATTATTTTTTGGGTTTGAAGATCAACCACCACCAACGTCGATTTTGAAACCAATCCTGTTTGAAAAATTTGCAAATCAAATACGTCGCGTTGGTATCTCAGTGGACTGGGGTGTTGAGCCCATATTAGAGGATCATTGGCTGATTCATAAAGCATTTCTGAATCTGTCGCTTTCAGCGGGTGAAGCACAATGGTTGGACCCGTCAGCGTGGGTTGTAAATCAATAATTGACGCGGTCATGGTTATGGTTGAAGGTTATGATAGATATCAATCATAAGAGACAAATGTATGAAAAGCATTATTTTTAGACAACCGGGCGGCGCTGAAGTTCTTGAATGGGTTGATCAACCCGAGCCTGTGGCCGCACCTGGACAAGTAGTCATTCGAGCGCAAGCCATGGCTGTGAACGTGCCAGATATTCTTATTAGAAAGGGCCTCTATAAGTGGAGTCCGCCACTGCCTGCAAATCCTGGCAACGAATTAGCGGGCGTGATTGAGTCCGTTGGTGCAGGTGTCAGTGATTTTTCAATCGGTCAACGCGTTTTATTAAGTGCTCGCGAATTGCCTGTTCGTGGTGGATGCTATACAGAAAAAATTGCGGTGCCTGCAACATCGATACACGTATTGCCCGACAACGTCGATTTTGAACAAGCAGTGGTGATTCCTACTTATTTGGTAGCGCACGCGATGCTCAATGGTTTAGGACTTGCAACCCATGCTAAATCTATTTTTGTCAATGGCGTTGCGGGTGCCGTTGGCAGTGCATTGGCAGATTTGGCTCGATCACAAAACATTGCTGTGATTGGCTCTGTGCGCTCGCCAGAAAAAGCTGCATTTGCAAAATCACATGGTGTTGAGTATGTCATTAACAGTGCATCAGAAGATGTTTTGCAAAAAGTCATGTCCATCACCAATGGGCGCGGCGTTGATATTTCTTTTGATCACGTCATTGGTCCTGGTTTTTTAGATTGTTTACGTATGCTTGCAGACTTTGGTACGGTCGTGGCCTATAACGTGTACTCACCCAAGCCCGATGACGACGTATTTGAGGAAATGAGAAAGCTCTCGATGCGAAGTTTGGGGCTGCGGATTTTTAATATTCACACATTCGATCATCAACAAAGTGTACTGAGAAAGCTCACACGAGAGTTGATTCAATTGTTAGCGCAGAAAAAAATCAATCCAAAAATTGGCGCAAGGTTTGCGCTGGCTGATGCAGCGCATGCGCACAGACTTTTTGAATCGGGTACCGTACTAGGCAAGGTTGTGATGACAACTTAACTGATTGCTGTTTAACGACCGCCGCTCACATTCATGGTCGTACCTGTTACATAAGATGCTGCGTCGCTGAGCAACCAAACAACCGCTTGCGCAACTTCATCTGCCGTACCTGGGCGTTGCATAGGAACCTGATTGGCCAGTCGTTGTGCGCGATCGGGTTGACCACCACTGGCATGAATTTCGGTTGCAATAAGTCCAGGCCTAATCCCATTAACGCGAATGCCTTCGGTTGCTACTTCTTTGGATAGGCCAATTGTGAATGTGTCGATGGCTCCTTTGCTGGCAGCGTAATCTACATATTGATTGGGTGAACCCAAATGAGACGCCGCACTGCTGATGTTGACAATGCTGCCACCTTTGCCGCCATGAAGCGTGCTCATGCGTTTGATTGCTTGCGCTGCACACGCAAAACTTCCCAAAACATTGATGCGCATCATGCGATCAACGCGTTCCCATGACATATCTTCAACACGACAAGCCACATCAACAATACCCGCGTTATTGACCAATCCGCTGATTGGTCCCATGCTTGAATCGATTTCTTTGAACATTCGAATGATGTCTGCTTTAACGCCTACATCGGCTTGAAACGCTTGTGCGTGACCTCCTGCTGATTTGATTTGCGCAACTATTTTTGATCCGGCATCTGCATTGCTTGTGTAGTTGACAGCTACAGCCCATCCTTGCTTGGCTGCAAGCAGTGCACAAGCCGCACCAATACCTCGGCTTGCGCCTGTAATCAATGCGACAGGTAAAATTTTTTGTGTGCTCATTGATCTTCCTTTAGTTGGACTTTGTAGTATCGTGAGAATCATCGATCTTTGCAAATCGTGGCTGTCGCACACCGTCAATCACCACTTCTTCTAAAAAGATAGACTGAGGCCTTACCCACATTTGAAGTAGATCGCCTGCATCGCCATAAAGCGCTTGGTAGATGGTCATGGCCTCGCGGGTTTCGCTGTGCCGCGCAGTGCCGACGACGCGGTACAAATTCCCCTTGTAGTGGCGGTATACGCCTTGTTCAGTTATTTGAAGGGGTTGTAGTTGATGGGTAGACATGATTTTTAACCTTGATTTTTATTATGTGCAAGTCGTATTATTGATGCGTATCGAAAATCAGCCTGTTAGAATTTAAAAATAAATTTCAAAAAAACGCGTTGTCATTTAAAAGCCTTTAAATCAACGCCAAGGAGACACACAATGAAACATTATTTGGCTCGCGTGATTTGTATCGCGCTTGGTTTACTCCCACTCGTATCCACAGGTCAAGATGCTTGGCCTTCCAAGCCCATCAAGGTCATTGTGCCTTTTGGTCCTGGCTCCGCCGCAGACGCTTCGGGTCGAGCAGTGGTCGATTTATTATCCAAGCAACTGGGGCAACCCATTATTGTTGAAAACAGGGTGGGTGCTGGTGGCACAGTTGGTGCAGGTGCAGTGGCCAAGGCCGCGCCCGACGGATACACGCTGTTGATTCATTCCAACTCCCATACCGTTACAGCATCTACTTATACATTGGCGCAAATGGGCTACGATCCTGCGCGTGATTTAGTCGGTGTTTCTCCATTGGCGTTAACACCCTCGGTGTTTGTCACGGCAACTTCTAAAGGTTTTGCTACCATGCAGGCCCTCATCGATCACGCAAAGGCAAAGCCTGATTCAATCAACTATGCATCTGCAGGAATGGGTAGCGTCACTCATCTGGGTGCTGAGCGCCTAAAGCTTGCGGGTAACTTTAAGGGTACACATATTCCAATGAAATCGACGCCAGAAGCCATGACAGAAGTTCTATCAGGACGCGCAGATTACTTTATGAGTCCGATTGGGCTGGCTGCGCAGCATATCAGAGCGGGCAAATTGGTTGCATTAGGTGTCTCATCATCTAAACGATCGAATGTTTTGCCCAATGTTCCAACCACGGCTGAGGCGGGCGTTGTCAATGCCGAATACGACACATGGATGGGAATGTATGCGCCTGCAAAAACACCCAAAGATATTTTGGAGCGACTCAATCGCGAAGTGGCTAAAGTTTTGCGTTCACCCGAGTTACAAGCGCGCTATGAAACGATTGTGATGACGCCTTTCATCTTGTCTGTTGATGAGTTTGCCGTTTACCTGAAAAAAGATTTTGACATGAATGCGCAACTGGTTAAACAAGCAGGTCTTTCACCCAACTGAATTTAAATATGAGCACACCTTCCATCAGTCGTCAATTCGCCCGTTGGGCAGCGGGTCTTCGTTATGAAGATTTGTCCCCTGCCGTTGTGGATAAAGTCAAAGCGCTTGTGTTGCATGGTCTCACCAGTGTTGCGTTCGGAACGCTCAATGCACATTCACGCGAAGTTGTTGATTTGGTCATTGCAGAAGAGGGCAAAGCCGATGGTGCAACCGTGTTGGGCGATGGTCGCAAAGCCACTCGAGTGGGCGCTGCTTTTGCCAATGCAGAATTGATGCACGCATCCTTGTTGTGGGATTCTTATCGGATGCTGACGCACCCAGGGCCTGTGCTGATTCCAACAGCGATGGTAAATGCAGAACTCGAAGGCAAAAATGGTCGTGACATCATTACTGCGCTTACTGCAGGTTATGAGTTTTCATGCCGTTTGTGCGACAAATTTATTCCAAGTACTGCCGCACGCGGATTTAGACCCAGTCCGATTTATGCAACCATGGGTGCGGCGATGGTGACTGGAAAGCTCATGGGGTTTGATGAAAATCGTTTGGTTGCAACCATTGCACTTGCTGCTAATTTTGCATCAGGCCTTAATGAAGGACCTCGCAGTGGCGGCGATGAATTAGCGATTCACGAACCGCAAGCAGCGCGCAATGGCGTGTTTGCTGGTTTGATGGCCAGAGCAGGGCACGTCAAAGGCTCCGAACAATCAATCGAAGGCGAAGCGGGTTTTTACAATGCGTTTACGGGTAACAACAAAGGCCAATTGACTTATGCATTTACGGGTCCCTTACAGTTTGATCTAAGCGCCATCACGCATGGCTTGGGTCAAGAATACAAACTGCTTACCGCAATGTTTCGCATGTACCCGTGCCCTGGCTACAACCAAGCCGTGATTAATTTAATGGCCGAACTCAAATCACAGCATTCAATCAACGCCGATGAAATTGCCAACGTTGCCATTCACATGAATTGGATTGAAACGCTTTATCCAAGCCCTGAGTTCCCACTCTATGAAGACTGGCAAAAGGCGCGTGTGGGCGAAACCAAATACTTTGCAGCGCATGCAGCCGTTAATGGTGGGGTTCCTGTTGTGGGTGGTCGCACCTTTGGCCCTACGGGTAAACAACTTGGAAGTGATCAACGCGTATTAGATTTTATGGACAAGCACATCACGCTGGTTCCAGAAAAAGACAGACACATGTTTTCACCCGCTATTCATGTGACCATGCAAAATGGAACTCGACATTCAGGTGAATATCCATATAGTCGCATGGAGTGGGACTTCCAAACATTGGCAGACAATTTGCAAGCATGCGTACCTGGCTATCCGGGTGGGCAAACCAGCTTTGACAAATTGATCGAAATCACGCGTCAACTCGATACCTTGAAATCAGTTGTGCCCATCATTGAAGCAACAACACCCAAGTAGTTTGAGCATTCGGCGTTGTAGTGGCGAGGGTTTACCTTAGGGACAGTCTTAATTTAATAAATTGACATACATTTCCGTTTAAGTAAACTGCTTAAAAAAATTTATTTCAAGCAAATGAAAATATTATTAATAGGCTTATTGAACGTTATTTATTCACTACTACATACGTTAAATAATTATTTAACGGCGTAGCTCTATTTGGTCAAGGCGGCTTATTTGGTGCATTTGCCATCAGGTGTTAAATTATTTTATGTGTTGATTTTTGGTTGGGTGGGTGTGGTTGCACTCTTTATCTCTAATTTGTATTTGAGTATGCTTGGAATTTTAAAGGATCAATTCTTATTAATTTTTATCTGCATTTATTACTGCCACGTCATCTTTGGTTGCAATGAAATGCATCAAACATTTTCAAAATATTGAAGAAGAATATTACCAACTATCGGAAAATTTTTTATTCAATATCAGTGTTTTGTATTCTTTATTAAATTCTGTTTGTATTCAACTTGTCATACATTTAGGCGATCCATCCACATCATTGGTTCATGAAATTTTTGTGATGTTTATTGGGGATATGACGGGAATTGCGTTGTTGGCTTTCTTTTTTGTTATGGTGTACAAATTATTTTTGCTCGATAAAAAAATTGACTAATCTTATTTGGGTGGATACTTGGTATTTGTGCTACTTAATAATGCTCAACCAAGGGTTTTTACTAGGCGACAAAAGAAGTCAATCTTTTCCTTATGTTTATTGTGGTGTCTGTCTGTAGATTGACCATTTGCATAAAAATCTTTAGTATCTGGTTTGCAGATTTTTTTTAAGTTCTAACATGATGTATCACTTAAATTTTAAAAAAGCTTTAAAGACTTTGGGCCTTGGATTTATTCTTGCCTCTAACTTGGCTTGGGCGCAATATCCCGAAAAATCAATTCGCATGATCGTGCCGCAAGCCGCAGGCAGTGCAACCGATACGGTCGCGCGAATTTTGGTTTCTGAGTTGGGTCCGATACTGGGACAAACGATTGTGATTGAAAACAAACCAGGAGGTGGTTTCACCATTGGGTTAGATATTGTTGCAAAGGCAGCACCCGACGGATACACGATTGGTATGGGACCGATTGGTGCGATGGCGATTAGCCCCAACATGATGTCTCGTATGCCCTATGACGTTGAAAGAGACATACAGCCTGTATCCATGGTAACTAAAGGGCATTTGTTATTGGCAGTCTCACCGCAACTTCCCATCAACAGTGTGAGTGAACTTATCGCGTATGCCAAAAAAAATCCTGGCAAATTAACTAACGCATCTTCTGCCAATGGCTCACCAGGTCATGTGGGTGGCGAATTGTTTAAGTTGATGTCGGGTACTCAAATTCTTCATGTGCCCTACAAAGGCGGCGCAATGGTCATTAATGACTTGATGGCGGGGCAAGTGGATATGACCTTTGAGAGTTTGAATTCAATTGCGCCGCATGCACGTGCAGGTAAAGTCAAGGCCCTTGCAGTTTCTGGCAGTCGACGCTCACCTGGATTTCCACAAATTCCAACCTTGGCTGAATCAGGCTTAGCGGGTTATGACGCTCCTACATGGACGGGTGTTATTGCTCCGATGGGTTTGCCCAAGCCCATTTTAGAAAAATTAAATGCGGCCATTAATCGCGCAATTCAAACGCCTAACTTCAAAGAAAAATTCAATACGATTGGTGATGAACCCACGGGTGGTACGCCCGAAGACTACGCAGAAGTCATCAGAGCAGAGTTAGCCAAGTGGCGCGACGTTGTCAAAAGATCGGGTGCAAAACTCGATTGAGTTACTCTTATTGCGTTGGAGTTGAATGGGGTAGGATGAGGCTATGAAAATTTTAAGTCTCCTACCTTGGCTCGATTGGTTAGCGTTGGTTTTTTTTGCATCAGCATGGGTTGGCTATGCACAATTTTCCAATCGATGGGCTTCGCGTCGACCATCCATATTGGCTGCTACCAATCGTTTTCGATTACGCTGGATGCAGATGTCACTTTCGCGTGAACCGCGTGTTCTTGACGGAATTATTACCCAGTCACTTTCTAATACTCCCACGTTTTTTTCATCAACAACTATTTTGATTATTGGTGGATTGTTGGCGTTGATGGGCACGACGGACAAGGCTGCAGAGTTGGTTCGCGAAATTCCTTTTTCACAACCGACTCCGATTTTGATTTTTGAATTAAAAATTATTGTTCTCATCACCATTTTTGTTTATGCATTTTTTCGATTTTCTTGGTCTATGCGTCAATACACATGGGTTGCATTAATGATTGGTGCTTTGCCACCTCCCGAATTTTTTCAATTCAATCCCGGCTCTAAAAATGACTATGCGGGTAGGGTCGCCACGATGACGGGTTTGGCTGCTGAAACATTTAACGATGGATTGCGTTCTTATTATTTTTCATTTGCAGTGATGGGTTGGTTTTTTTCACCGATTGCTTTTGTTGTGACGACTCTATTGATTGTGGCCATTTTGTATAACCGAGAGTTTCAATCGGATGTGTTGGATGTACTCAATGATGGCAAATAAAGTTAACCCATTTGTAAATCTTCTTACAAAATCAAACGAAAAGGAATTAATTCAATGTTGTTGATGGATATCGCCAAGGTGATTAGAAGTAAAAATGCGGGGCCTCGGTGTACAACCTTGGACATCATGTTTGCTTCGATGCAAGACTACGAAACTGTGGTTAATGCCAATCAAATCACTGAATCTCGAATTGCTCAGTTGTATAAACTGCCTGTTGATCAAGTCAAGATCATTAACTATCCCATAGCGATGGCACTCAAGATCGTATTACCCCGAAAAATAACGGCGGGCGATCCAGGCGACAGGGATGTTTATGGCGCGCAACAACATGCAAGACTTTTTAGGATCGAAATATGAACGCCACTGGTTTGTTAATCAAAGAATTTGAAGGCAAAAAAGCCTATCGTCCTTTGCGAATACTCGGGGCTTCGGGGCAACTAGGTTATGGCATTCCTACACCTGCATTTGAGGCGGGTTTGGCAAGAACCCCCGACCTCATTGGTTGCGATATGGGTTCAATAGATATCGGCCCTTATTACTTGGGAAGCGGTCAATTGGCTACTGCGCGGCAGTCGACCAAACGCGATCTCAAAAAAGTGTTGCTTGGCGCGCGCAGGCTCAATATCCCTTTGGTGATTGGTACGGCGGGCTCTGCTGGAGCCAAACCTCATTTAGATACGACGATTGAGCTCATTAGAGAAATCGCAACAGAGAACAAATTGCGATTTCGATTGGCCATTATTCCAGGTGACATCTCTAAAGATGTGGTTGATCAGGCCATCAAAGACGGTCGAGTGGTGGGGATTGATGGTATGCCTGACTTAACTTCACAGGAGCTGTCGCATACAAGCAATTTGGTGGGTCAAATGGGCGCAACATCTTTTCAAGAAGCATTAGCACTTGACATTGATGTTCTTATTTCTGGACGTGCGTGCGATACCGCTATTTTTTCTGCACTACCGATCATGCTTGGATTTCCAATTGGACTGAGTGTTCACATGGCCAAAATTATTGAGTGTGCATCGCTTTGTTGTACGCCCGGTGGTCGCGATACGATTCTTGCAACTTTGTATGCCGATCATTTTATTTTGGAGAGCATGGCACCTCAACGAAAAGCATTACCCATTTCTGTGGCCGCTCACAGTTTGTACGAACAAAACGATCCTTATACGATTATTGAGCCTGAGGGGCGCGTTGACCTCAAGCACGCAACCTATACCAAAGTGGACGATCGTTCAACAAAAATAAGTGGTGCGCAATGGATTGCAGCACCCAAACACACGATCAAGATGGAAGGTGCCAGAAAAGTGGGCGCGCGCGCCATGCTGCTGTGTGGTGCTGCAGACCCTCATTTTATTGAACAGCACAAACAAATTCTTGCTGATGTATCGGTGGTGGTGAGAGATCTGGTGTGCGAGGACGGCCCCGAAGACTACACATTGTTTTGGCATGTGTATGGAATTGATGGCGTCACTGATCGGCAAGTTGATCAACCACTGCCTGCCGAAATATGTTTGTTGATTGAATGCATTGCGCCCACCATCGATCGTGCCTCGGAGGTTGTTAAAACAATGAAGCAATACTTGCTACACTTTGGTTATGCGGGTCGACTCTCAACTGGTGGCAATTTGGCTTTTCCATTTACACCACCCGAAATTTCTTTGGGTGAGTCTTACAAGTTCAATGTGTATCACATTATGGAAACGCTTGATGGCGAGCGATTGTTTACACCTGAACTGATTGAGTTTCAATAAAAATTTAAATGCCAATTGAAGGAGACTGAAATGAATGCGATTGCAAAAAAAATCTGTTTGATTTTTTTGTTTGTACTGACTAACGGTTTTGTTGGTGTGAGTGCCCAACAAGATTATCCCAACAGACCCGTCAAGGTGATCGTGCCTTATGTGGCAGGTGGTGCTGCTGATATCACTGCACGAGTGATCAGCCAAAAATTATCGGAGGCTTTTGGGCAGAGTTTTTTAGTTGAAAATCGACCAGGCGCCAATGGCGGATTAGGTGCAGAATTGGTGGCTAAGGCAGCACCCGATGGCTACACTTTGTTGATTGCAGCCAGTGGTCCTATCGTGATTAACCCAGTTCTATATCGCAAAGTTGCATATGATCCTTTGACTGATTTTGTTCCCATCAGTCAAATCACAAGTTTTCAATACGCTGTCGTTGTGCGAGACGCTTCACCCATTCAAAGCATTCAAGACTTGATGAACCGCGCGCGTGAAAATCCTGGAACTCTCAGTTATGGATCAACAGGTATTGGTGGTGGTGGACACTTAGCAGGTGCCATGTTAGAAAAAATTGGAGGTGTGCGTTTAATCCACGTTCCGTACAAAGGAGGCGCTGCGATTTGGGGTGATTTGCTGGGCGGTAATCTTTCATTTACTTTTGAAGCGTTGGTCACTGCTGCGCCAATGATGAAATCTGGAAAGATTCGCGGCTTTGCTGTCACTGGCGCTCAACGATCTGCAACACTACCACAACTGCCAACGCTTGCAGAGTTGGGTTACAAGGGCTACAGCATCGGTCAGTTTCAAGGTATGTTGGCTCCTGCAAAGACCGATCCTGCAATCATCGATAAGATCTATAAAGAATTGCAAAAAATTGCGAAATCGCCCGATGTGATTAAAAGACTTGTGAACGAAGGCGGTAACGACATGGTGATGAGCTCTCCCGTAGAATTTGAAAGTGTTATCAAAGCAGAGTTGGCCGTATATGGAAAACTCATCAAAGAAAATAACATCACACCCGATTGAATTGGATTGAGTGCGTCATGCACGGAGTATCGAGATGAATCAACGATGGAAGCAAAGACCCGAAGGATCTAATTGGGGAGATTTTGGCACGGACGATCAACGTGGGCGCATGAATTTGTTAACGCCAGAGCGTCGACTGAAAGCGATGAAGGAAGTGATCACTGGAGATATTTTTTGTTTGAGTTTGCCACTCGATCGACCTGGTGGACAAGTGCTCAATGACCATCGATGCGCCCCTGTCTTCAAGCCCATCCTTCGCGGTGGAAATCAGATGTTTAATTTCCCGATGGATCAAGTGGATGCGAGATTCACAGATGTGAGTTCTGATGAAGCGGTATTGATCTATAGCCAGTATTCAACGCAATGGGATAGTTTTGCGCACAAGGGCTCTTTATTTGATGTTGATGGAAGCGGTGTACGCAAACGTGTGCATTACAACGGATGGGAAATCGTCGATCAAAGCAACCGTGGAACGCAAGGCGAATTGGGCGCGCAAGCTGTATCCATTGCCAATATGGCTGAAACTGGTGTTCAAGGTCGGGGCGTCATGGTTGATTTACATCGTCATTTGGGTAACGAGAGAACACACGTTGATCTCAACATGCTTTTAAAAATAATGCAAGAAGACAAAATCAGTGTGAGCGAAGGCGATATCTTGTGTCTGCATTCGGGACTGGGGCAATTGATCATGAATAGCCCAATGAGTGGGCCTGATCCATCGATTCGATTGGCTTGTGCGGTGTTGGATGGAAGTGATCCCGCATTGCTCAACTGGATTACTGAAACAGGGATTGTTGCGATTGCAGCTGATAACTTAGCGGTGGAGTCTTCATCGACATTGGGTGTGCGAAAAAATATTGGACCTCACGGTGCAGTGTTGCCATTGCATGAACATTGTTTGTTTAAAATTGGTGTGCATTTAGGCGAGTTGTGGTATCTCACTGAATTGGCGCAATGGCTTCATCAACATCGACGCAATCGGTTTTTGTTAACAGCACCACCGCTCAGGCTTCCTGGGGCAGTGGGCTCACCTGTGACCCCCGTGGCGACTGTTTAGTGTGTATTAATAACTCTAAAAATTATTTTCAATCAGCTGTTAATTGATTTTCAATAATAATTTTTGCATATTTTCTTCGATCGCTTGCAATCAGTTCGGCAAATTGAGCGGGGGTGTTACTCGTAGGAACTGCACCTTGTGCGATCAATTGTTGACTCACCTCAGGCATTGCAACGACTTCCCTAACGCTCGATACAATTTCATCAATGATCTCTTTGGGCGTACCTGTTGGTGCTAAAAAGCCAATCCATGAGCCAGACTCTGCACCTGTAATTCCTGATTCAATCAAAGTTGGGACTTCGGGTAATGCAGGTGAGCGAGATTTACTTGTGACCACAAGGGCTTTGAGTTTGCCTGCTTTTACGTAGGCTGATGTTTCAAGGATAGAGACCATTAAAACCTGAACATTACCCGACATCAAATCGGTAATGGCTGCACTACCACCTTTGTAGGGAACGTGCTGCATTTTTGCACCTGTTGCAATTTTGAACGTCTCAACCGATAAATGAGGAGAACCTCCAGCCCCCGAACTTGCATACGACAAGAGATTGGGTTGCGCTTTTGATAAAGCAACCAAATCTTGTGGAGTTTTTACAGGCAGAGTTGGCGTGACCACCATCACAAACGGTAATTCTGCAATCAAACTAATGGGTGCAAATGATGTATCGGGGTTGTAGTTGAGTTTTTTGTACAAAGTGGGATTGATGGACTGAGTTCCGACATTGCCCGTGAGCAATGTATATCCATCAGGTTTGGCTCTGGATACTGCCTCTAAGCCGACATTCCCGCCCGCGCCTGCACGGTTTTCAATCAATACAGGTTGCCCCCATAGTTGCGACAGTTTTTGAGCAACCACGCGTGTGCCAACGTCTGTGCCACCACCGGGCGTGAATGGCACCACGATGGTGACTGCTCGCGTAGGCCATGAGGCTTGAGCGAATGTGTTCAATGAACAAACGGCAACTAAAGAAATGAGAAAGAGTTGCGATTTTTTGTACAATGATATTTTAAATGAGTGATGCATGATTAAAGATCTTTCTGTTGATGTCCAACGGTGAAATCATTCAGTCCACAAACATCTTTTCCTTTGAGTAACCAAAGCGGGCGAGTGGCAAAATTTAAATTTAAACCACTTGTACCTTTGGCAGGATGCAATGTTCGATCGAAGTGTGATGTGGTCGGCATATAGCGTATTGCTACACCGGTGCGACGCATGTGAGATGTATTAGCATCCGCCCCATGAATCATATAAACATCATGCAATGACATTTGACCCGGTTGTAGTTCAAGGTCAACAGCTTTTAAAGAATCAAATGTGTCTTTTTGAAGCGATTGATTTAAAGTTAACTCCACCTTATCTTCAAACAAATGTGGATGCAATATTTTATTTTGATGGGATTGCGGTATGACTCGTAAACAACCATTTGATTTGAGACTGGGTTCAATTGCAACCCATACCGTGCAAGTGGCCAAGGGACGTATGGGCCAATATTGCCCGTCTTGATGCCAAGGCGTTGCGTAACCCTCTTCTGTAGGCTTACAAAATATTTGACATCCCCATAGCGCAAGGTTGGGCCCAATCAGTTGGGAGACCATATCGACTAGAGGAGGGTACATGGCCAACTCTAGAAATTTCTTACTTCCAATGACACCATCGTCATTTTTTCCTTCGATGTGTGCGCTGACCAGTTTTTCTGGTCTTACATTGGGGTTGGCATCAATCAATTGTTGCAATGTGATTTGGAGTTGATGCACCATCTCTTGGGGCAAACTAAAGCCAGGGACTACATAGCCCTCTTGCTGATATTGTGTGACTTCTTTTTTAGTGAGTATGGATTGCATATTTTTCCATTCAAATAAAAACACCTTTCATGCCTCCAGCAGGGTAGCGTGTACCTGCAGCAGCGCCCACAGGAAAAGCATTTGAAAGCAAATTGATATCGTGCTTGGAGAGTTGAACCTTGAGAGCGCCCAAATTTTCATCCACACGCACAATTTGTTTGGTGCCTGGAATCGCAATCAAATCTTCACCTTGCGCAAGCAACCAAGCAAGCGCGAGTTGGCTCGGTGTGCAATGTTTATTGTTAGCTATTTGAATGATGGCGGAAACGAGTTCTTGGTTACGCTCAAAATTACCTGGCTGAAAACGTGGATGATCCTTGCGTCTGTCGTTACTAAAGTCCGATATGTTTTTTACAGCGCCTGTTAATAGGCTTCTGCCTAAGGGTGAATAAGCCACAAAAGATATCCCCAGTTCGCGAGTGACTTTGAGCGTCGCTTCAGCTTGTTCTCTGTATAAAAGTGAATATTCTGTTTGTACAGCAGCTAGCGGATGAATTTTGTGAGCGCGACGAATCGTCTCGGGACTGGCTTCGCACAAACCAATGGAGCGAATTTTTCCTTCGGTCAATAAATTTTTCATGGCGCCCACTGTCTCTTCTATGGGAACGCTAGGATCGATGCGATGCACGTAATACAAGTCAATCACATCTTGATTTAAGCGCTTGAGACTCGCTTCACACGCTTGTCGAACGTATTCAGGTTTGCCGTTGACGCCATTGGCACCTGCGTGGCCTTTTGTTTGTCCAAACTTACTTGCCAATACCACTTGATCTCTTCGCCCTATGAGTGCGGTGCTGAGCAAAGTCTCGTTATGCCCCCAGCCGTACATATCGGAAGAATCCAAAAAGTTGATGCCGTGATCAATGGCGTGTTGAATAACAGCGACGCCATTGTCATCACTCGATTCACCATAGATGCCAGACAATGACATTAAACCCAGACCGATGCTGGTGACTGAAATTCCTGATTGACCTAATGGGCGTGTCGGATTGACCATAAAAACCTTTTTAAAAATTTATTCAATTTGAATTTGGGCTTGAGTCGCTAATTTTTTAAAATTGGCGATCTCTTCTGCAATGAGTTTATCCATCTCATCGGGCGTGTTGGTGGCAGGCTCGATTCCCAAAGGCGTGAAGCGTTGTTTAACTTCGGACTGTTTGAGTACTGCAATTAAATCTGCATTGATCTTGTCGATGATGGCGCGAGGTGTTTTAGCAGGTGCCAACAGGCCATACCAAAAAATCCATTTGTACCCTGGTAAACCCGCTTCTGACACGGTGGGTAAATCGGGTGTCTCGGCCATTCGTTGCGTACTCGTTACTGCAATTGCTTTTGCCTTGCCGTCTTTGACCAATTGAATGGCACTGGCATAGGGCGAGATAAACAAATGTGTGCGACCTGCAATCGTATCGGTAAGCGCTTCTGGAATGCCTTTGAAGGGTACATGAACCATTTGTATGCCCGCTTGCGCTTTGAGTAGTTCTGCTGCAAATTGTGAACCACTTCCAGTGCCAGCCGATGCGTAATTGAGTTGACCTGGTTTGGCACGCGCCAACGCAATCAATTCAGCCAATGTGTTCACGCCTAGTTGAGGTGAAACAATCACCAAGGCTGGTCCCGTTGCAGTGAGCGATATTCCTGAAAAATCTTTTTGTGGATCAAATGATAATTTGCTGTAAATCGCAGGCGCAATCGCATGTGCCGATGAAATTGAAAGCAAGGTGTAACCATCGGGTGCAGATTGGCTGAGTACTTGTGCTGCCACATTGCTGCCAGCACCAAGTCTGTTTTCAACGGTGACGGCTTGTTTCCATTGGTCCGACCATTTTTGAGCCAGTAAGCGCGCCGCAATATCGGGTACACCACCAGGTGTAAATCCAACCAAAATTTTGACGGGTTTTTGTGGGTAGGGTGTTTGTGCCACGACCCACAAACCACTCAGAGCAAGCGTGAGCAGGCCCAATAATTGGCACAAGTTCTTGAATAGGTTTTTATTCGAATACTTCATGGCCTGAATTAAATCACTCAAGTGACACTTCGAGGGTAAAGACAAACCATTAGGAAGTGGGCACGACGAGTAAGTTGGATTTACTATTGGTACTTGTTTCAAGCCTTGATTTGGGATAACCTTAAAGATGAAACAAATAAACAGTAGGCACCATCAATGACAAACAACGGCATCCTTTCAATTGAATCGATGAAAAACAGCTGTACCTCAGAGGAATGGCAGGCAAGGGTGGATTTGGCAGCGTGTTACCGATTGGTCGATATCTACGGTATGTCCGACATGATGGCCAATCACATTTCTTGCAGTGTTCCAGGTCAAGAGGGTGCTTTTTTAATCAACCCCTACGGCATGATGTATGAAGAAATCACCGCTTCGTGCCTCATCAAAATCGATATTCATGGCAACATTTTGTCCAAGCCAGATTTTGGTGATTTGAATTACGGCATCAATAAAGCAGGATATGTGATTCACAGCGCTGTTCATGAGGCACGACCCGAAGTTCGATGTGTGATTCATACGCACAGTTGGGCTTCTATGTCAGTTTCATCGCTTGAGTGTGGCTTGTTGCCATTGACACAAACGGCGATGCGATTTTTAAAAATTGGCTATCACAATTACCAAGGCGTTGCCCTTCATAAGGAAGAGAAGGAGTCGTTATTAAAAGATTTAGGGCAAGGTGAAGCATTGATACTTCGCAATCACGGCGCGCTTACGGTGGGTAAAAGTGTGGGTGAAGCTTTTAATTGGATGCATCGCCTTGAGTTGTCTTGCCGCTCTCAATTGGCGGCGATGGCGTGCAACACACCTTTTTCTAAAGTGTTACCAGAAGTGCTTGAGGAAACCTGGAATAACTATCAACCCAGCACACGCAGACCTTATGGTTTGATGGAATGGCCTGGATTGCTTCGAAAACTTGATCGAACAGATTCGAGTTATAAAACTTGATTTTTTAAACAATTTTGTGAGGATGTAATGAATTTAAATTGTTTGCCTAGAAAAGTATTGTTATTGATACTACATTTTTTTATTTTTATTTTTTGTGAATCGCTTTATGCTCAGTCACAAAATTTTCCTGATCGTCTTGTTCGAATTGTCGTGCCTTATCCCCCAGGATCGGGAACTGATATTGCCGCAAGATTAATGGCTCAAAAATTGACGGATATATGGAAGGTCCAAGTCGTTGTCGACAATAGACCCGGTGCAGGTGCAATTGTGGGTGTTGAGGCTGTTACAAAAGCAATTCCAGATGGATATACGATTGGAATTGCTGACACGGGACCATTAGCGATCAATCCAGCCTTGTACGCAAAACTTCCCTATCACGCCATCAAGGATGTGATGCCAATCACCATCGTCGCAAATCTTCCGTTCATGCTGGTTGTTCACCCTGATGTTCCAGCAAAAAGCGTTCAAGAATTAGTCGCTTACGCCAAAAAAAATCCAGGAAAACTAAACTATGCATCTGTAGGTAACGGTAGTGCTGTGCATTTGGCCAGTGAGTTATTTAAAACACGTGCTGGAATTGATATTGTTCATATTCCGTACAAAGGAAGCGCTCCAGCATTAAACGGTTTATTAAGTGGTGAGGCTTCAATGATGTTTGTGAATTTATTATCTGCACTGCCATTGGTTAAAGCCGGAAAATTAAACATGTTGGCTGCTGCTACGCCTCAACGAATTTCCAACGTACCTGATCTGCCAACGGTAGCTGAAGCGGGGGTGCCAGGGTATGAATTTCAAGCATGGTTTGGTTTAATCGCTCCAGCAGGTACGCCCAAAAATATCATCGAAAAGTTAAATGCTGATTTTCGCAAAGTCATTAGTATTCCTGAGGTAAAAGAATTTTTTATTAATCGCGGTGGATTTGAACCTGTTGGAAGTTCGATTGAGACCTTTTCCTTACTGATACCCCAAGAAATTGAAAAATGGGGCAAGCTCGTTAAGGAAACTAATGCGAAAGTTGATTAATCATGAAACCTGAAAACATACACGTTTCACAAATTCTTTCGAGCTATATTCAGAATAGCAAATACGGACATTTAAGGAACGATGTCATACATGAGGCTAAACGCGCCTGGATAAATTGGATTGCTTGCGCAGTTGGCGCAAGTCATCATCCAACGGTTGAGTATGCATGGCAAGCACTGAAGCCTTATGCAGGATCTGAACAAGCAATATTGCTCGGCAGAAATGAAAAAACCGATATCTTAACTGCGACCTTGCTCAACGGTGTTTCATCACATGTTCTTGATTTCGATGATACACATCCACAAGCGATGGTTCATCCAAGCAGTCCAGTTGCCCCAGCTGTTTTGGCATTGTGTGAGCACCATAATCGATCGGGTGAGGACTTGATTAATGCGTTTGTTGTGGGTGTTGAGGTTGAATGCAGAATAGCAAGAGCTGTGTTGCCATCTCATTACGATATCGGGTGGCACATCACATCGACTGCTGGTGTTTTTGGTTCAGCCGCAGCATCTGCTCGCTTATGCGGGTTGAATATTGTGCAAACTCAATGGGCACTCGGTCTTGCGGCCACACAAGCCAGTGGGCTTCGTGAAATGTTTGGCAGTATGGCAAAGAGTTTGCACCCTGGTAAAGCTGCGCAAAACGGGTTGTCATCCGCTTTGATGGCTCAACAAAACTTTACCAGTTCTGAATCAGGAATTGAAGGTAAGCGTGGGTTTGCTCATGTGCTCTCAGAAACAGTCAATTTGAATGAATGCGTGAGTCAGCTGGGCGAACGCTATGATTTGTTAGGTAACACCTACAAGCCTTTTGCTTGTGGACTTGTTCTTCATCCTGTTATTGATGCATGTATAGAGTTGAGAAACATTCACAAAATACCTTTGAATCAAATTTCATCGATTGAGCTGATTGTTCATCCCAAAGTTCTTGAGTTAACCGGAAAGCTAAAGCCTAAGAACGGACTTGAAGGTAAATTCAGTGTTTATCATGCGGCAGCCGCTGCTATGGTTGATGGCGCTGGTGGTGAGTTGCAATTTCAAGATGCTCGGGTTAATTCATTGGATATTGTCGAACTTCGTGCGAAAGTTAGTGCTGTCGTTCATGAGGATATGCCCATGCATGCGACGCGGGTAACTGCGACCTTGCTTGATGGAAAAAAAATACAGATCCAAATCGATGATTGTGTAGGGAGTCAGAAAAAACCCATGAGTGATGAAGATATTTCAAATAAATTCATTGCACTTTGTGCAGACGTATGGGGTGAGTCTAAAACTGAAAATATTCTGAAGGAATTTTGGAGTCTAGAAAAAATATCTAGTTTTTCTGAATTGTTGTCTTAGAAATGCATTCATTTTTTTCTTATTTTCTTAATGCTCTCAATGACGATAAGCAGCAATAATATTGTTAATTTTTGAATAGGGTTTTATGCGAGCCGTAGGATTTTTTAATTTTGGAGGACCTGAGGTTTTGCAAATGGTCGACCTGCCTGAGACGCATGCAGGGGTTGGACAAGTTCGCGTACGTGTTCATGCGTCTACCGTCAATCCAACGGATACATACTCACGCAAGGGGGCTCGAGCCGACATCATGAAAGATATTCCTGGGCCTTATGTCTTGGGCATGGATATCGCAGGAGTCATCGACGAGATTGGTTTCGATACAAAAACCGATCTCGTTATTGGTGATAAAGTGATGGCCATGGTCGTGAATAACGCCAGTCATGGTGGATACAGAGAGAGTATTGTGGTGTCTATTCAATCGGTTGTAAGAGCGCCAGCAAATGCCACATTGATACAAGCGGCAACACTGCCGATGAATGCACTCACGGCGCGTCAAACATTGGATCAACTGGCTTTAATACCTGGTCAAACGCTGGCTGTTACTGGTGCTGCTGGATGCTATGGCGGTTATGTGATTCAATTGGCAAAAGCGCAGGGGTTGCGTGTCATTGCAGATGCATCAGCAAGTGATGAGCAACTCGTGCGCTCATTCGGTGCTGATATTGTTGTGCCTCGCGGTGATGATATCGCTTTGCAAATTCGAAAATTAGTTACTAGTGGTGTTGATGGTCTTGCGGATGGTTCATACCAAAATGAGAAAGCAACGGGTGCTGTACGCGATGGCGGGGGTTTTGCTTCTGTTCGCGGCTGGAGTGGGCAAGAGCGTTCGATTATTTTTCATAAAACTTTTGTTCGACAGTATGATAATCGTGCTGATTTGTTAGATCGCTTGCGACAACAAGTTGAAGATGGTGTGATCACGCTGCGTGTGGCGGCTACATACTCACCAGAACAAGCAGCAGATGCGCATCGCCGTCTTGAAGCCAAGGGTACGCGGGGTCGACTTGTTATTGTTTGGTCATGATCTAAATAGGTGGAGATGCCGCAACAAGCGCACCGCCTAAAAATAATCGTTCCATATGCGGATCAGCCAAAATTTGAGCAGCGGGTTGATGCAACACCAAGCGACCCGATTCCAATGCAATTGCATCATCCGAATAATTTAAAGCACTCTTGACGTTTTGTTCAACCATCAAAACAGTAGTTCCCTGAGAAGCCAATTGACGCAAGAGCTTAAACACATCGAGCACCACAATGGGCGAGAGACCGATCGACGGCTCATCAATCAATAGCACTTGCGGGCGAAGCAAAAGGGCTCTTCCAATTTCCAATTGCTTTTGTTCGCCACCTGATAGAGACGCTGCTCTCGAATGAAGGCGCTCTTTGATGCGAGGGAAAAAATCTAATACTTCGGGTATGCGCTCATGGGTTGTTTTCATGCCCAGTGTGATGCCACCCAACTCCAAATTTTCGTAAGCACTCAGCTGACCAAATAAATTGCGACCTTGTGGCACAAAGGCAATCCCTTTGGCCAGCAAATCTTTTTGACTCGCGCCATTGATGTTTTCACCATTGAGTAACACTTCGCCTTGTTGAGGTTTGAGTAATCCAAACAATGTTTTAAGAACTGTTGATTTGCCAGCCCCATTAGGACCTAAGAGCATAGTGATTACGCCGCGACGGGCTTTAAATGAAAGGTTATTGAGGATCATGAAATCCTTGTAACCCGACACTACGTCTTTGAATTCAATGCAGGTATCCTGATGGTTTGAATTCATATTAATTCCCCAAGTAGGCGTCAAGCACCTGTTTATTGGCGCGAATTTCTTCAGGCGTGCCAATGGCTAATACTTTTCCTTCAACCATCACCATGATGCGATGACACAATCCCATGACAAAGTCCATGTTATGTTCAATCACCACAAACGAGCCCGTACGTGTCTGATTGAGTTCGCGTAACAATTGACTGATGCCATTGACCAACGAAGGATTAACGCCTGCGCAGGGTTCATCCAATAAAACCAGATCGGGTTCGCTCATAAAGGCCATTGCTATATCAACCAACTTTTGCTGACCATAACTCAACTCACCTGCTTTTTTGTGCGCCACATGTGTCATTCGAAATTGTTCGATCAATGAATCGGCTTGCGAGCCTAAGTTGGAGTCTGATGGTGCAAACATGCGACTGAGCATCGAGCCTTTGTGTTCTTGCGCTGCAACGATGAGGTTATCGCGAACACTCATCCTGCCAAAAACTTGAAGTGTTTGAAACGTGCGTCCTACACCGCGACGATTCAATTCCAAGGGACCCAAGTGAGTCACGTCTTCGCCTTTTAATTCGATACGACCAGCGTCAGGTTTGATTTGTCCTAGCATGCTATTGAAGAGCGTTGTTTTACCGGAGCCATTAGGGCCAATCACACCAAAAATTTCTCCTGGACGCACATCAAACGAAACACCACCGACCGCTGCGATTGCGCCATACGATTTTTTTAAATCGTGAACTTGCAAAAGGGGTGCACTCATACAGTACTTCCATTTTGAGCGGATACACGCCGCGCTTCAGATTCCATTCTTGACTGTTTGCGTGCACGAATACGTTCTGGAATACTGAGTAATCCATCGGGCAACCATATCATCAGCAAGACAACGGCAGAGCCAAATACAAATAAATACCAAGCTTGCGCAAAGCGCAACCATTCAGGCAGCATGACGCCTACAGCTGAGCCTAAAACAGGACCAAAAAAATAACCAGGTCCACCCACCACCACCATCAAATACATCATGATGGATGCGCCCACCGTAAACAGTGCAGGGTCAATGAATCCCACTTGTGATGCATAGAGACCACCCGCAATACCTGCAAATGCAGCGCCGATTGCAAAACTCATCAATGTATAAGCGCGAGTGTCGACCCCTAAACTTTCCGCACGAATGGTGTTGTCGCGCAATGCAGTAAATGCTTTGCCCCAAGGTGAGCGCAAAAGTGCACCGAGTAATATAGCAAGCATCACAGTGAAGATCAACACCATTCGGTAGTACACCAAATTACTCTCTAAACTTAAATCGCCGATGCTTGGACGACTGATATTGTTGATGCCAAATGTGCCGCCTGTCAGCCACTCTTCATTGCGCATAACCAACCAAGCTGCTGTGTTGAAGCCCAATGTCGCAAACGCCAAATAAATCGTTTGAACGCGCAGTGCTGGAAACCCAACAACAAGTCCAGTAAAAAAACAAAGCAAAGCACTCGTGGGCAACGCAAACCAAAAACTCATGCCTGCTTTAAGCATGATTGCCACTGTGTAAGCGCCAATGCCAAAAAATGCGGCGTGGCCCAGTGATTTTTGACCCGCATAACCCACTGTTAAATTCAGTCCCATGGTAGCAATGATGTAGACCAACCATGTGGTGATGATATGTACACCATAACTTTTTAAATAACTGGGAATGATGGTGAGGGCAATCACAAAAATAACAGCTAAGAGCATATGATTTTTTTTCATACTTTACGATCCACAGGTTGACCTAATAGGCCTTGTGGCTTAAATAAAATCACAATCATGAAGATGATGAGTGCAACTGCATCTTTGTACGCCGATGAAACATAGGCTGCTGCTAAGTTTTCGCAAACACCCACGATGATGCCACCCAGTAAAGCACCGCGTGTGTTGTTGAATCCACCAATGATGGCCGCAAAAAATGCTTTGGTGCCTAATGATTCACCCATATCAAATTTAGCTAAATAAATGGGCGTAACCAATAATGCCGCTGCAGCGGCCAACACCGCATTGATTGCGAATGTATAAAAAATCATTCGTGGAACATTGATACCCAACACAGACGCGCTTTCTGTGTTTTGAGCAACGGCTTGCATGGCGCGTCCCGTCACTGTTTGTGAAAGAAAGGCTTGCGTGAGCAACACCAAACCCAGCGCCATCAAAAAAGTACCCATGTCCGATGCGGAAATATTGACTCCAGCAAAGTCATACACCTTGTCAGGGAAAATCAATGGAAACGGTTGAGGCTCCGAACTGTATCCCGCGCGTACACCATTTCTCATAGCAATCGATAAACCAATGGTTGCCACCACAATGGGCATCATTCCATACTTGAATAAGGGGTCAACAAGGCCACGCTTGAATAGCCATCCCAGTACCAAAACAGAAACGATCACGCTGATTGCAAAGCTCACCGTGATCGACATTGAGTTGTGCAAAGAGATGACCATCACAAACGCGGGCAGCATCACAAATTCGCCTTGCGCAAAATTGATGGTGCCAGATGCTTGCCAAAGCAATGTAAAGCCCAGTGCAGCCAGAGCATAGATACACCCCGTTGCAAGTCCGCTAAAAAAGAGTTGGAAAAAATCTGTCATTGCATTTCAACAATTGGTACGTTTCAAAAATCAAGGGCACCGAAATGCCCTTTGATCTTTGGTTGAGTGAATGTTATTTTTTATTTAAAGGAGGTAGAGTTTCAGCAACAACGGTTTTGCCGTTGCGAATTTCTGTGATGAAGCTTTCGCGATCAATGTCACCTTTGTCGTCAAAGCAAACGTCCATCAATACATTGGGGTATTGCTTTGCTGTGAAGCAGCTGTTGCGAATCGCAGTAGCAGCCGCTTTGCGATCGACTTTGCCTGATTTCTCAATCGCTGCTTTTAAAATATACATGGCTGTATATCCTTTGACACCGTTGTGATCAGATACTGTGTTGTACATGGCTTGGTATTTTTTACCCCATGCTTGAAGCTGAGGAGCTTCAACGGTGAGACCCACGTGAGCCACTGCGCCGTTGGCCGCTTCACCTGCGAGTTCAACCACTTTTGCGCTGGTTAAAACTGTTTCACCAATCACAGGCTTGTTCCAACCTTGCTTGCGCAACTCACGCAAAAGGCGTGCAGACTCTTCTTCGTTGGTATAGGCAAATAAAGCATCTGCACCTGATTGCTTGGCTTGAATCACTGCAGCAGAAAAATCAATCTGACCAGACTCGGTAGAAATTTCTACAACGATTTGTGTAGGTCCTGTTGCGAGCAATTGTTTAATGGTGGATTGACCACCTTTGCCAAAGTCGTTGTTCACGTAAAGAACGGCCAGTTTTTTAGATTTGGCATTGATATAGCGAGCAAGTTTTGGAAAAGAAACGCTTTGACCAAACGCTGTTCTAAAAACCCATGGATTGCCTTGTTGCGTGATGGCTGCAGCTTCACCGCCAGTAAAATTAGGTGTTTCGCCACGCTTACTTTCAGTCATTGAGACCATGATGGAACCAGAGAACACAGGTCCCATGATTGCAAACACATCGTTATCGATTGCTTTTTGTGTCAAACCTTTGGCAACGCCTGGATTACTTTGTGTGTCTTCTGAGGAGTAACTGATTTTGCGACCCGAAATACCACCTGCTGCATTGATTTCTTTGATGGCCATTTCAACGCCTTGTTTGAACATCACGCCCGATGTGGTGCCTGGCCCAGACATCTCAACAATGTTGGCAATTTTGATATCTTGCGATTGAGCGAACGCCGAACTGGCGATCAAGAGGGTTGCTGCTGCAATGCGGGTGAGTTTTTGAATCGACATCGATGTCTCCTAGTTTTGTATTAATGATTAATGTACTTTTTCTTGCGACGATTGATGTAAAAACCTGCTGGTTAATGTTCGATAATCGTTCAATTATGTACGATAATCGAACGTAATGAGGGAAAATACCAGGAATTGCATGAATCAGAAACTTACTAATAAAACATCGGCAAAAGTTGATCTCCATGAATTGAAGCCCCAAGATTGGATTGCAGGACTTGAGCGTGGTCTTGGCGTGATTGAATCCTTTGATGAAGATCACCCACGCATGACAGCGCAACAAGTGGGAGAGCGATGTGGCCTGACGCGCACATCAGCAAGACGATATTTACTCACATTGCAACACCTTGGTTATCTGAGTGGTGATAACAAATACTATTGGCTCACACCTCGCATCATGCGGTTGGGGCAATCTTATTTATCTTCCGCAAGGCTACCGCGCATTGTTCAACCCGTTTTACAAAGAATTTCTGCCAGTCTTCAAGAAGTTGTTTATCTTGCTGTGCTCGATGGTGGCGATGTGGTTTATGTGGCCCGCAATGGTCCCAATCGAGCCATGAATTCAGGTTTTGTATTGGGCGCGCGCGTGCCCAGTAACGTGACATCAGCTGGCATGTTGATGCTGGCGTATTTGTCGGATGAACAAATGGAACAATGGTTGCAAGTCAATTCTTTGCCGTCCTACACACCTTATACGATTGTGAAGCCTGCGCATTTAAAAAGAGAGCTTAAACTCATTCGCGAGCAAGGGTGGGTCATGTCAGAGAAGCAATTTGATTTATCAACGAGAGGTGTTGCCGTACCGTTGCGAGATCAGCGTGGCGATATAGTGGGTGCTATAAGTGTTGTAATGCCAAGCCAACTCGAAACGGGCGCGCAAGCCATTGAGCGTGTAGTTCCTATTTTGCGAGAGTCTGCGCAGTCGCTCAGAAATTTAATTTAAAGATTGGATATAAATCCTATTCAACCGATAAAGAGATGGTGGCTGCGTTGAATGAAGATGGGTTGACGCCTAACCCCAGTTCGCGTGAGGACTTAGCAAAGTTTATTTCAAAGAAATCTGCAACTTATGCTAAATTAATTAAAGATAAAAATATTACTGAAGACTAAGACTCTTCTCCCTTTTTGAATAACAGTTGATGGAGACAAAGCCAATGACTCAACAAGAACCGAAAAACCTTTTAACTCCAATTGGTGCTATAGCGCTCATTGTAGGAATTGTGATTGGTGCAGGCATTTTTAAAACTCCCTCTATGGTCGCAGGCGTCACAGGTGATGTCGGGTGGGTCATTGTGGTGTGGGTAGTGGGTGCACTGGTCTCTTTAATGGGTGCTTTGTGTTATGCCGAACTGTGTACGGCCTACCCGCATGCTGGAGGTGATTACCATTTTTTATATCGAGCTTTTGGGCGTCATATTTCTTTTTTATATGCATGGTCACGTGCTACCGTGATTAACCCCGGGTCTATTGCTCTTTTGGCATTTGTATTTGGAGATTATTTTGGACAGGTGTGGTCCTTGGGTACCTATTCCAATGCTATTTGGGCCTACACCATTGTGATCTTACTCACGGCAATTAATGTACTTGGTGTTAATGCTTCAGCG
>Ga0114978_10000580_pt1 | contig 31306 bp, 32 predicted proteins | sample S_140212_EF_Meta_FD_87027 | JGI IMG/M metagenome (GOLD analysis project Ga0114978, IMG submission 87027) | Freshwater microbial communities from Lake Simoncouche, Canada to study carbon cycling - S_140212_EF_MetaG | ecosystem: Environmental > Aquatic > Freshwater > Lake | place: Lake...
AAACTCTACAAAAGAGGTTTAAATGACAGTAAAAAGACTCGAAGAATTAAAAAATAAATTTTCTGCTAAACAAGGCGACATTCAGGATTTAGGAGAAATTCTCACAGCTCTGTTTAAATCATCCTCACAGCATTTGAAAGAAATTAAAGACCAAGTAGGTGAAATAAGATTTAGTCAAGAGCTCATGAATGAAGAACTTGACCAAATCAAGGAATTGCTGAATCCAGTTTTTACAATCATACATACTGATGATTTAGAAGAAACTGAAGAGGACGAAGAGGACAAAGATTAATCAAAAAACACTAAAAATTCTTCTTCCGTATTAATATCCATAAAAGTGTTTTCAGATATTCTGTAAATATAATTTGTTCCGGAATAAGGACTAATAATTTCCTCGCCTTTTCTGAGTCTAAGCACTGGCAATGAAGACGCCACCTTGCGTATTTCTTCGCCATCTAATTCTGTTTCTAAAGAGGAAACATAACCCATTTGCCTCAATCCCTCAATGTCTAAGTCTGATTTAGGTATATCACACACATCCTCGTCACAAATCATTAATAATCTTATCTTAAGTTCTTCTTCAGTTTCAGATTTTTTTTCAATAGGCACTTCAATATAGTCTGTTTTTTGTGCCACTGGTTTTGAAATTGGCTCTTTTATGGAATAGTAAAAATTTTTAAAATTTTCTTTTGTTAGTTCAAATTTTTCAGTAATTAATTCCAGGACAACGTTGCAAAAAGTTACCCAGCCTACCACACAATCCTCGAAGTTTTCTGAATGTACTGGCGTGATATTTACGTTTATAGAATCAATCAGCTCTGTAATACTTGGAAGCATTTCATCTGTTATAACCTTGCCGCTTTGTTCAGTTTTTGAGTTCAGTCTGCTTAAAATTTTTGTTTTTACGTAAGGATTATTAATATGAGTTTTATCTGACATAATACTCTTTTACATAAAAATCAGGAAAAAAGTTTCACAAGTAAGAAATTATTGTTATGCCTGTACTTCAGCTGCAATATGTTTCAAATTATTATCTGGTTGGAATAGACTATGGGCAATTTTTCAGTAGTTTAGGAATTCCAGGTTTTGGCTCTGTGACTGGAACAAAGTATTTTTTAGCTAGCAAATTTAGTATAAAATATTCAGGAAACACCACAGGCAAAAGCTTGGTGCAAGGAAAACCTGGAATCTTAGTTCAAGATGCTCCCACGCCTTATTATACATATGAGATAGAGGCACCATTGCTAATCAATAATTACAATCAAACTGGTTTTATGCCTTATAATTCTTTGCATCAATTTGCGATGACATTTACTAATTTTCAATGGCAGTTATTGCATGGTTTTTCTTATGCATCTACGCCTAGTAGCACCAATTTTTATGTTGTTATCAAAAGTTATAGCATAGATGTTACAGAATCAGGCGTTACTCAAAAAATTACTTTGGAATCTTCACAATTACTTTCAGGTATTTCTGGAGGACTAAATTTTTCAGCTGTGGTAATTAGTCCCGCGCTACCAAATTATAATGCCATTTGTAATTACATTGGTCGAGTAGTGAAAAATTACGATATTTATGCAAACATGAATATTGTTCCAGTAGTTGTAACAAATGGCGTTCCTTACCCCCAAACTTCATATTTATTTTCTACTGGATTGAATATATACCTCAATAAATCAGCATTCAAAGTAGATTTTAAAATTGATGCTAAATATTTCTTGAACACAGAAAGTGTGGTGGTTTTTGTTATTCAAGATTATGAATTAAGTCAAAATTATGGTTTAGTGGGCTTTGAAACATCCACATTAGTAGATTTCTTTGACCCAGCTCAATTTGCTTATTATTACACGACAAACACAATTATTATTGGGGAATACACCAATCTATCTACTAGAAAATTCATTTTAGAATATCAAGTACCAATGCTAGTGAAATCAAAAACACAAAACTTAAGTGAGGGAGCACTTGTTTCTTCAGATTTTGATTTTAGTTTATATGGCGCACCTTACGGGCCACTGTCTACTGGAACGCCTTATAGTGGAAATTTACTTTATTCTAACTTGCCTACACTTTAATGTACAAAAACTGAATGGACATCAAAGACTTAGAAGATGGTACAAAAATTTTAGATTTTTTTGTACCAGGCAGGCCAGCCACTAAGAAAACTTCACAAAGGATTGTGAGAAGAGGCAGATTCACAAAAATATTACCTTCGAAAAGATATGAGGTATATGAACAAAACTGCCAAGAAATTTTTGAAAGCGTTTGGAAAAATTTAGGTTATAAACCTATGTCATATGGAGTGGGAGTAAAATTAACTATTACCTTAAACACTTGGGTTCTTGGCGATGAAGTGGGCTATATGCAAGCAATAGGCGACATTCTTGAGAAATATGGCGTAATAGCAAATGACCAGCTTATTCATTGGGTTGACAATGGTGTACACATGATCACTATGCCTAATAAAGAAGCTCCAGGGGCACAAATTGAAATTTACAGATTTAGGCATCCCCAGGAAACCAGACCAAATTTTTCAAGTAAATTTGATTGCGAAGATGAAGAAGATGAAAAAACAATAGAAAAAAAACGAAAAGTAACAAAAAAGCCTTTAACAAAACGTAGAAAAAAGAAATGAGAGAAATTTGGATATCCCCGTCAGACCTTACATTCTTTTTCAACGATTCAAAAATTGGATTTTATGATAAATATATTATGAATATTCAACGTCCAAAAAATACTTTTCCGGCTTTGTTCGCAACTATTGATCAATATATGAAAAACTCTTTTGATCTCAAAAATTGTCAAAATATAGTTAAAGACGCCCCCAGCGGAATTTTGACCCACAATGATATAGATGTGCAAAGCAAATTAATTACTCTAGGTGATTACAAGGTGGGATTTAAGGGAAAAATGGATTGTATCATGACCAAAAGTGATGGCAATCTTATTGTAGTAGATTATAAAACAGCTTTTATGTCACCTAAGTTGAGAAACGTTTATTTTTTACAACTAATGTCCTATGCTTTTTGCCTTGAAAACCCATACTCACTTCAACCTAAAAAAGTAGATGGCTTAGGCCTTATTGTTTTTCACCCAGACGATTTTAGTTTTGATGGAAATTCCGGCGAAGCTGGTATCAATGGGTCTTTAAAATGGGTGGAAATTCCTTTCGATAAATCAGCTTTCAAAGATTGGATCAATCTTCAGCTCAAACCTTTGCTTAATGCCAAACGAGAAGATTTATATGAGTCTGCAACAGACAAAGACTGGAGTAGGTACATTGGTCATTTTTATGTTGAAAAAGAAGAAGTATCTGATGAAGAAGAGGATAGAGAATATGTTTTTGATAATTAGTTAGTATGATCAGAATTGCACAAATTGTGGAACACAGCATTTGGGAATATCAAAATGGAAACATCAAATTAGCTGAATCTATGCTAAATTATGCTCTTAAATTAGCTAAAAAGAAAAAATCACCAAAGTATAAAGGTACCTCAAAAAATGTGCCTACTAATATGGCACTTTATAATAAGTGCAAAGCACAGGCTAAAGCTAAATTTGATGTTTGGCCGTCTGCTTACGGCTCTGCATATTTAACAAAGTTATATAAATCAAAAGGCGGCACTTATAAGAGTAAGGGTTAAACATTTTATTTGTATAAATAAAATGTATGAAAAATTGTTCTTGTTGTAAATTGTCAAAAAAACTTGATGATTTTCCAAATAATAAATTAACAAAAGACCAAAAAGGTTCAATTTGTCGTTTTTGCCTTAATGAAAAAGAAAGAATTAAAAGAAGAAAGCTAGGAATACCTGAAAAAAAAATTGGTTTAGACAAAGAAAAAGCAAAAAAAACAAAAAAATTATGGAGAGAAAAAAGAAAAAACAAAACTTTTCCATATATTACTCTTAAATTATGTACTAATTGCAAAACTCAATTATCAATTGATAATTTTACAAAAGACGAAAAAACAAAAGATGGTTACAGAAATTATTGTAAAATTTGCCGAACCATCACAGCAAGTAAGGCTGCCTCACACTATAGGATAAAACACTGGGCAAAAATGCTAATTATAAATGCAAAAAGACATTCAAATCAAGTAGAAATTGATGAAATTTTTATTTTAGATTTGTTTGAAAAACAAAATAAAAAATGTTTTTGGTTTGATGTACCATTAATTCCTTCAGAAATTAACAAATACCCGTTTCAGCCCAGCTTAGACAGGCTTAATAGAGATATTGGTTATACTGAAGAAAATGTAGTTCTGTCTTGTTATGCCGCTAATATCGGGCGAAATACTTCCACTCAAGAAATTTTCAAAGAATTTTGTAATGTTTTACTTAAAAAGGATTCTGATATAAAATAAAGAAATTAACATTGATGAGCATCTTTCGTAAAGCAGATTTAGACAAATGGTTTAATGAGGAAAAGTGGATTGACATCTCAAGGCCCAAAGAAGGAGGTGGCTACGAAGAATGTGGTCGCTCCAACGCCGATAAAGGTAAATACCCAGTCTGCACTCCTGCCTCTAAAGCAAAAACCTTAGACGAAAAAGAAAGAAAAAACAGAATCAAAGCAAAACGAAAGAACGAAAAGAAAAAGCGAAAAGGCAAAAAGCCACACATGACTAGCTACACCCCTTCTCAAGGTGGTAAATCTAATCCAAAAACTGCCAGCAAAGATCTTGTGCAAAAACTTGTAAAATCTAAGGGTGTTAAAATTCATACAAGTTTTAAAAACTGTTTAAATTTGTATTCTGATCATTTTTTTGATTTAAAAGGACATTGGGATTTTGAAGATTTAATGACTCCACAAATGATTATGAAATTATTTCCCCAGGAAATTCTTGATTTACCTGTAATTATAGATAGTAAGCATGTAGTTATTGAGCTTCCTGATTCTGGAGTAGAAGTCTTCAATATGGTTCCGGAATATTTGGTAGACACAACTATAAGGTAAAATTATGAAACCATCAGCATTTAATTCAATTGATAATAAGAAAACTTTGCAATCTCTAGCAGAATGGTACACTGTCCAAGTTCACAAACTTTACATGGGTCTTATTGAGGAAAGAGGCGGAGATAGTGCGCGTTCATTGATCAGTGTAGACTCTTATTTCAAGGGCGTGATGTATAAAGAAAAAACTGTTGCAGGTTTATGGGCAATCAAAAAACTGCTTTTTCATTTTAAGAAAGAAAATTTTCCTCAAGAAGTTCAAAAACTTGATAACTTTTTTCTTAAAAACTGTGAATGTGATAATGCACAAGATGTGTTAGACTTTTTATCCTTAAGAATAATGATTATCGGGCAAGATTCTTCTGATTTAAAATCTTGGATGAAGGCAATAGGTGATTTTTCTAGTTGTGAAACTGTCAAAAGTCGTATTCCTTCTTGAAACAAAATTCATCGCGCATTCGTACTAGTTAGTATGCTAAAACCATCTTTAATGCTTTCATTTGATGATGTCTGGCTTGAGCCACGTTATTCAGAAATACCAAGCAGAAGCACTCCTGATTTAAGTGTTCAGCTTTCCAACAAAGTAACTTTATCAAACCCCGTAATTGCCAGCAATATGGCATCTGTGGTGGGTGATAAAATGGCTCTTACTATGGATAAAAGTGGTTCATTAGCTTTTATGCATAGATTTATGTCTCATGATAAGTTGTGCTTACTTGCTGAAACACACAAAGACTCAATGGATTATTTTGCATTTTCTATAGGAATCAAAAAAGAAGATTTAGATACAGCTAAAGAAATGTATGATATTCTTGGAGATAAAGCGATTGTTCTTGTAGATATTGCACATGCTCACTCAGCAAACATGGGAGAATTTGTTTCATCTGTGAAGAATATTGGTTATCACACAGTAGTGGCTGGAAATGTAGCTACAGCAAAGGGGTATGATTTTCTTGTAGATCATGGAGCAGACGCTGTCAGAGTGGGTGTGGCCGGTGGAAAAGCATGCACCACTAAATTCGTTACAGGACATCATATACCCACTCTACAATCTGTTTACGAATGTGCACATAATGGACAAAACAACGTGCCAATTATCGCAGATGGGGGAATTAAAACCTCAGGAGATGCAGTAAAGTGTCTTGCACTGGGGGCTAGTTTTGTGTGTTTGGGGTCTTTGCTTGCATCTACTTCTGATGCCCCAGGAGATATTGTTGAAAAAGAAGGATTAAAATATAAAGAATATTATGGCATGTCATCACAAATGGCCATCGATACTTTCTTTAAGGAAAAGAAAAGACATGTGGCTCCTGAAGGAAAGTCTATGTTAATTCCGTATACTGGAGAAACTCAAGAATTTTTAGACAACTTTTTGGCTGGAATTAAATCTGGACTTACCTATTCTGGAGTTGATAACATTAAAGATTTGCAATTAAAATCAGTGATTAGGTACTCAGCCTTAAAACACAGCTATATAGATTAGAAAGTTGATTTTACCCAAAGCTCTAAGCTTCTTTGTGTGCCTAGTCCATTTGCATTTCCACTTTGCACAGTTATACTTGAAATACCTGTAGATAAATAGGTGCTAAAATTATATAATCCAATATCCACTCTTCCAGTGGTATTTGCTGTGCCAATAGTCACTGTCGTGGCAATGCCGCTATTCAGGGTAACATTTAACACTAAATCAGAAAATATTCTTGTTGCGGCAAGCCCAGTTACACCTGCTGTTCCAAATCTAAATTCAAAGTATTCAGAATTCTTTATTGGCCGAAAACCAAATAAGTTTGTGTTTGAGCCAATATTTGTTGTTAATCCAATAATATTGGTGTTCGCTAGCCCTGTCACGGTTGCTGTTGATAAAGAAAAATTGCTAGAATTAGGCAATGCTGCACTGCTTGAATACAATATTAAGTCGCCAGGTAACGCAAAGGTGGTGGCAGGCTCAATAAAGTTATTGATTTTAACATTCAAATTAGCAACACTAGATACTCCAGCAGTGTTTTGTAAATTTGTTTTGTTTGAATAAGCAGGATAAACAACAAATGAAGAACCATTCCAAGTAGCAAAACCCACCTGTTGCACTAACTCTTGTGCATTTGCTTGATACCATGCCTCTTTGAATGAGTTTTGCCAAGCAACAGTTTTTTCTGGAGTTAAAGAGTTAAACCAATCTCTTGCCTGCACTCCATAGGTTGATACAAAAAACGAGTTTACAGCTTGTAATACTGAAGAAACAATACTCAGCGAAGATGATGAATAAGTGTTTTCAGAGTTTAAATGCGTATTGACCACGTTCAAACCATTACTTACTTCAGTGGTGTTCATGCCATTGAGAAATTGCTGTCTAGCATTGACAAAATTTGGCAAAATTGATACTTGATTATAAATATCAGAATATGTTCTGGCGTATGTAGTGCCAATAAAACACTGGTAAGAACTAAAAAAACTAGTATCAGAAATTGCCATCCTGATACTAGTTTCTAAATTTATGACATTAAGGCCTGTTTAGCTTTAATTTTTTTCTGATTGCTCAGACTTTGCTTGCATTGCTTGCGCTTGGAAGACAAGCGCTTTCACTTCTGGTTGCTTGAAGAAGTTAAAAGTTAGCTGATCCAACCCAATAGCAGCCCAGAATGCCGCTGGCAATACTTGCAGTCCTGCTTGAACCGCAGTTTGGATTTCGTGAGTTTTGAGCCATTCTGCAGAAAATCCATTAAGAAATGCAACACCCATGAGGATTACAGCTTTGGCGATAAGTGGCGATAGTTTAAAGTTTTGAAAATACTTCATTTTTTTCTCCTTAACATAATTATACAACTTTAATCTATTTTGGAAAATAAATCAGCCAATCGATACTCACCAATCGAGTCAAACAATGATGCAAGCCTGATTTGAAGTAAAGCTCCAGAAGTTTTTTTACTCTTTTTGCCTTTGTTGCTTTTTGGATTTTCTTTTCTATATTGTTTCCAAGCTGTACCATAAGCAATACTATACATTTTGTCTTCAGACATTTTCTTGTCTTTTTTGAGTCTTTCTAAAATGCTATCAGCAATTTCGTCTACTCGATGTGGTACATTTTTTCTTGGCATAATATCGTTTTCATCACACAAAACTGAAATTCCTGTGTGTACAAATGAAATATGCTTGACTACTGTTTGCTTATTACTTTTTTGCAAAATGAAATTGAATCATATAGATTCATAGGTGAAGATTTTCGGCTACACAGCAAAGTGAATGAATCAATTCTGTACAGACAAGCCTTAGAACAAGATCCGGCTGATTTATTATTACTTTATAAACAAAGTTCTCAACAAATAGAATTATTTCTAAAACATCATTTGAATGAAGATTTCAAATGGGTTTTTATTGTGCCAGATGAAAAACATATTGCAGCAAACATTTACAGAGACATAAGAGAAATAGGAGATGTTATTTATGTAAATGATGTCACACCGTTTATTATTATTAAGAACCTCAAAGATAACTTTAAGAATTATTTTAGAACAAATTTACTTGAACCATTTGAGAAAAAAAATCTCGAAGAATTTTTGAATTTTAATATTCCAGAGCAAAATCTCACTCACACTGAAACTATTTCGGGAAACGATGAAGAGGCACTTTGTCGTTCTTTAGTGAGCAATTCACTATTTATGTACATAGGTAAACCAATTTCTAATGAATGCCTTAAGAAATGTCAAACTATTGCAAACATGAAATTATATTTGATAGAATGTATCGACAGTGAAACCTTAGAATGTGTGGGTTTTTTCTGTCATAAAGATTTTATCCAAAAAGCTTGGCTTTTCAAGCTAACACAATATAATATTTTGAAAAATATTTTTAATTTTAGTTCAAATTACATCAAAATTCCCGTATAGAATAGTGTGACGGAACCATTTAATATAACTTATCTTGATGTTGATGCAAAAGTAACAATTAAAAGTTTAACTAAAAGACTTGATGATTTGTTTCCTGGGCAAGTGGTGAGGCTGAGAATAAATAATGAGTTTTCTCCTTTGTTTTATGTTGGAGCTGGTAAATGGAAATACTTGCCTAACAAAAAAAGAGTAAAGGTTTTTTCATGCAAATTGTTTTCAGGAGATGAAATCTATGAGCAATTTACATTGGAAGAATTGCAAACTTTTGCTTTTCTTGGAGTAAATATTGAAAACCTCAAAATTGCCTCAGATGTTTCAATTACTGGCGAAGAAATAGATGGTCAATTTTACACTGATGGTCAATTTCTTTTGATTGATCAAGCTTTAATTGATTCAGAAAAACTTATTCAGTTTTGTGTGCAATACATGGGAGCTGAGACAACCTTGGATTTATCTAATGCAAACAAAAATGGTATAATTATATTAAAGATCACACAAAACAAACTAGGAAAATAAATATGGCAAAAGTTATCGCAAGACCAAATGAAAGCATTGATTCTCTTTTAAAACGTTTCAATTCAGCAGTATTAGCTGATGGAGTGTTGAAAGAACTTAAAGAAAGATCCAGGTATGAAAAACCTTCAGTAAAAAAAAGAAGAAAAAGACTAGAAAGACTGAAAGATGCTAAAAATCATGTAAAATAATTACATGGGTATGAAATTCACTCTCGAATCAGCTTCTGTAGAAGAAAAGGAAGCACTGTTGATTACTCAACAGGAACCGGCAAAAAAACCTCATGTCAACATTGTATTTTGCATTCCAGGAAGAGAATTCACAGCAAATTTTCTTAAGTCCTGGACAAATTTAATGGGGTCTCTACATGCTAATAACATTACTTTTATGTTAATGAACAGTTACAGTCCTGTGGTTTACTATGCAAGAAGCGCCTGCTTAGGTATGAGTGTTTTGAATGGTATTAAACAAAAACCATTCAATAATGGAGAAATTACTTATGATTACATTATGTGGATTGATTCAGACATTGTTTTCACTCCACAGCATTTCTTTAGATTGCTTGAGAGAATGGTGAAAAATCCTGAAATGAAGATGCTTTCTGGTCTTTACAAGATGGCTGATAATTATCACACCACATGTGTAGATGAATGGGATGAAGAATATTTTCTCAATCATGGTTCTTTCAGATTCTTGACTCTTGAGGACACTCAAAAGAAAAAAGAAGAAAGCAAGGCTACAGATGGTTTATTTAAGTGTGTGTACATTGGGTTTGGATTTCTATTAATGAGATACGGGGTCATTGAAGAATTTGATTATCCTGTATTTTATCCTCAATTCCACACATTAAGAGGCAAAGACGGAAAAGAAGTGTATGATTTCTCCAGTGAGGATGCATCATTCTTCCTAGACTGTTATCACAAGAAGAAAATCGACTGTTTTGTTGATCCCGATGTTATCGTGGGTCATGAAAAAATGGTTGTGTTGGCATAAAAAAAACCCCGAAAGGGGTTTTTTAGTTTTAGCTGTAATAATTTAATATGAACTTAGTAGAATTATTTCTTACCCTACAAAATCAAATGAGGGTGTTCCATTGGCAAACTACAAGTTTCGCAGAACACAAGGCTTTTGGAAAAACATACGAAGCACTTGATGATCTTATTGATAATTTTATTGAAATTCACATGGGTAAAAACGAACGACCCATGGCTAAAGACAAATTTAACATTAGTTTATTTAATATTTCTGAAGATAAAACTTCTGTTATTGATGCTTATATTGATGTTTTAACACAAGACTTGCCACAATACTTGAATGAGAATGACACGGATCTTTTAAACATTCGAGACGAAATGGTTGGCGAACTCAACAAATTAAAATACCTACTAACCCTCAAATAAAATTATTTTGCAGGAGCAATCTCATACTAAGCTTTGTTTTGATCGGTGAAAATTTTTGAATTTTCGTCTTTAGGTATCATCCAATTTATTGTTGCATTTGGGGTATTTATTGCTTTTTTCAAATTGATCATTTCTTCTAAAAATATTCTGTAAGTTTTAAAGGGAGATTGTAACTTTTCATCGATAATTTGTTGTTGCATAGATTGCCTAATTTGATTGTATAAGTCTACATCTACACCTTTTTGATTTTTGTTGGAAAATAGTTCTTTTAATAATGCTTGATCCTGAGGATTAATATCAGTGAATTTTACGTTATTTGTGGCAGACTCAAAAATGGCTGCAGCATTAGGGTCATTATTTTGATAATCCTTGATAATAGAAAATTCTCTCGCATTGTCAAGCCTTTTATTTTTACCTTCATTGATGTCAGCTGCACCGCACACACCAAAGTTAAGAATCAAATTTACAGCTGCGCCTATTGCCCAAGTTGTTGGATTTGGAATCATAGAAATTATATTAGCTATAGCTGCCACCACTCTACAAGCAAAACCTGCAGTGACCCCTGTTCTTTGGTATTCAGCATAAAGTGAAGAAAGGTCATGCCATATTGACGCAACATTCATAGCTCCATTCAGAAACGGTACAAGTTTAGTTAAAGCGCCAGGAGGGATTTTAGCTCCAAAAATTGAAGTTCCTAAAATTTTTTCAATCATTTCGACAATTTTTGTTTTTTGTTTTCCTGTAGCTTGGTTTAAATGTATTTTATTTGGCACTTCATTTAGTTTGTCTACTGTATCAGCTTGTTGTAAAAAAAATATTTCAAAGCTCTTTAAATAATCAGTTCTTAGTTTTTGTGCCCCTGTGTTGCCTATGGTTTTGTTAAATTCTAAATTTTTGGCGTCTAAGGCTTCAAAATATTCTCTGATTTCAGCAGTAGTTTTATTTACGCCATCTTTTAAACGAGATCTTAATGTGGTTATGTTTTCAGCAGTCACGGGGCTGGGATTAGTCGGGTTGAGTTTTTGTTTATATTGATCTATAAGATCGTTCATGAATTCATTATAATAAGGATTTACATCATCAGCATTTCTATAAAGATCTGAAATTGCCACATGCAAAGTTTTATCATTTGGAAATTTTGCATTTATTTGTCCTATTGCTTTTGCAGCTTCATTTTTGGAAAAATTTAATTCAGAAAATTTTTTCGCCACACTCTCTGCATAACCTGTTTTTTTATACTTTGCCAGTTCGTTCGTGAAATCTTCAATTTTCTTTGCTGACTTATAAACTTGACTATAAAGGGCTGATGCTAAACCACAAGCATTTAATATTTGGCGTATAGTATAACCAATATTCATAAAATAGGTGAAAAATGGTATTTTTCCAGCGAGAGAAAGGTTTCGAACAGTTTTTTCTAAAACTCCTTCATTTAATTCATAAGTGTTATCACTTCTCAAATTTAGTGCTGCTCTTTGTTTTAAATATGTATCTTTAATTAAATTTGTTTCATCTATTATTTGGTTAATTGATTCACGATCTGTTGGTAATTTTAATGTACCTTTTTGTGGATTACCAGTGGGAGTCTGCGCTTTCTGTGCGGTTTTGGTAAATTTATTCTTTGATTTTATACCAGCTAAAATCATTATTTCTTTCACTGCTGAATCTATTTTTGCAGAAAGTGATGGATTTACAGAATCTATATCATTTGCATATCTCAATGCTCCCACAAGGCCTTTTTGGTATATTAAGCCATAAACATCCATAAATAGTATTTTCTCACACAAAACAGACATTTCCTTGCATGTTTTTCAAATTAAACTTAGAAAAAAATAATATGGTAAAGTTAGAAATTCCAAAAGAGCTTCCTAAAAATAAACTTGAAAAAGCAGGTATTTCAAAAAAAACTAATGAGGAGCATCTAAAGCTTTGGCAAGGCTATGCCAAAAACAATAACAAAGCTGTAGAGGCTTTAAACCAAAGAAAAAATCTTAAAAACGTTAATGCCACTTTTTCAGAGGTGAGAAATCAAAAAATGGGTGAATCATTTGCATATGGTGGATTTCTAAACCACAAAGTGTTTTTCAATCATCTTAATGGAGATGGTGAGCCCACTAAAGAGTTTCTTGCTTTGATTAAAGCAGATTATGATAGTTTTTCCAATTATATTAATGACTTAAAAGCTACAGCTCTTGCCTCAAGAGGCTGGGCATTTTGTTGTTTTCATTTTGATACAGAAAGTATTATAAATGTCATAGGCGACACACAAAACACATTTCCAGTCTGGAACTCAAATTTGATTTTAGCAATAGATATGTATGAGCATTCCTATTTTGCTGATTTTGGCACAGACCGTGAAAAATACATTGATTCAATTCTAAGTATAATCGATTATAATGCTGTTGTAAAAAATATTATAAGAGATTAATAGTAAGTATTTCTTTTATGTTTTTTTTATCATAGTAAGCTATTTCAAGTAATTTAATTTTATTTTTTGTACACCAATCTTTTTTTATTATATCAGACTCTTGTGTTTTTAAAAAGATTTCTTTAGATTTTTTTTTGTTTCTTGAAATTTCTTTATAATGTTGCTCGCCTTGATATTCTATCAATAAATTACAACTCTCAATATAGAAGTCAAAAGGTAACATTTTTTTTCTTCTGCAACTTTTAAATTTCTTTTGTTCTTCAAAAATAAAATTATTTTCAATTAAAAACTCTCTTATTTTTTGTTCACCTTTTGATGCATTGCATTTTGGGCATGAATTATCTTTTAAATGGTGATACGGTGTTTGAAAAAAATTTCCATGCTTTGGGCAAATAATATTTATTTTTGTATCACAATTTTTATATTCTACTTTAGAATAATCAAAAAAATAATTATGTTTTTGATTTGCTTTTTGGATGAAATCTTCTGTTTTCATCTTTAATTTTTGATGTCCTTTTTCTTCTGAACATTTTTTACAACTCATTCCTGACAAATGACTTGAAGGATTTTGATAAAAAACACCATGAATTGAACAAATAATTGAAATTTTTGTATGATTATTTTTATAAACTGCCAAACTGTAATCATATTTATTTAAATGAACACTGTTAGCTTTTTGTATAAATTCTTCAGTTGTCAACTTGGAATTATTAGCACATTTTGAACACCCATGACCTTTAAAATGATTATTTGGAATTTGCTCAAAATCACCATGAATTGGGCAAATTAATTTTACTTTTTTATTTGATGAAATATAATTAAGTTTGTCAAAAATATAAAAATCCCCAAAATTTTTTTTTGAAATTTCAATGAATTTTTCATTGTTTATTGAAGCTTTTTTACCTTTTGAAACACATTTTGCACAACCTTGACCTGACAAATGGCTTGAAGGACGTTGGTAAAAACTTCCATGCTTTGGACAAATAATTTCTATTTTGTTTTTATCGTTTATATAATTTGAATTTGAATAATTATATTTATTTTTATGCACTGAATTTGCTTTTTCGATAAAATTTTGAGTATTCATTATTTGATTATTGTTTTAAAAATGTATAAAATCCTTTTTTAAGTTTTCCAGATTTTGGCACAGACCGAGAAGGCTACATTGATGCAATTCTAGAAATTATGGATTGGAACCAAGTGGTGAAAAATATCAGGAATTAATCCATTTCCATACACAATCTGAGAGCTATTTCTTCAGCTTTTTTATAATAAGTATTCCAATCTGGTATTTCTCTTCCAGCACTACATTCGCAGAATAAATCTACCAGATGCTTGGGATATCCTAATAGCTCACCCCATTCTTTATCTTTACCTTGCACTTCATAAATCGCCCGAAACTTATTAAAATCTTGTCTTTCACAAATAACTATAGAATCTTCATCTAAAAAAAGCAATTCATTACCTCTGTAAACACATCGGTCAATAAAATAAGAATTTACATCAGATTGTGTGTCAGAAAATAAAGCCGCAGGTTTATACCCCAAGGCAACAGCCGCTACATCTGGACTGTCTAAATTAAGAAATCCATGCACTGAAGGAATATAAGACAAAGATGGATATCTATTTCTTAAATATTGATTGTTGTAAAACTTGTGCACTTGTTTTTCTAATTTTTCATACATATTTATCTTGCGAGGAAATACTCAATTTTATTTCAAATTATTTATTATGTGGTATAGATTTAGCCAATTGTTAGTAACAGACATAAAACAAAATCCAGATGGCTCATTTACTATTCCAAAAAACAGCAAATTTTATAAAGCTATACAGCAAGAGCTAAAACAAAACCCAGCGTTAAGTAATTATCCCGCCAGACCGATTAACCAAGTGTATCCAAAACCAAACACAGCTGAGCCAAGTACACAAAACTTAGCTCAGCCTATACAATTACCTCCTAATACATATAAATTAAAAAATAATCAAGTAGTGAGTATTGATCAAGGCAAAGTGTATTTAAATGGCCCCTATAAAACTAAATTTGAATCAAAAATTTCATGGGGATCAAATGCTCCTCATAGTCAAATATTAAGGGATTTAAACACCCCAGGTAGATTTGAACAATACTTTCCTGTAAATCAAAGACCTAAATAATGTACTCTCAAATACTTTAAAAATTAGAAACTAATTTCTATTTTTGGGAATGCCATTTTCTTGAATTTCAGCTAAAAATATTTCCGCTTTATCTCTATCCTGCTTGAGTTTAAACCAAAACACAAAATCCTCGCCTTCTTCTTTTGCACCAAACCATTCAGAGCCATGATGATGATCTCTAACGATGTGTCTACCCACCCACACCAACAAAGTGTTTAGTGTTAGAGAAATTCTCCTTTGCTTCATAGCAGGATTCTCTTTGGAGTATTGACTTTTGTTAACAGAAACTGTATATTTTTCGATTGTCTGTGTATTCATATCTGAATATTATTACGCTAATATAAAAAGATTTGTTTGCTTTAATGAATTTGTTTTGTGTGCCGCAAACAAAAAACTTAGGTAATTGAAATGTATACAAAGAAGTATATTCTGTGATCAGGCAGGCTACACACATAAGTCACTATTTTAAAGTGCAAAATATAAATGAAGTTATGAAGAAAATTTCTGAAATTTATGACGATTTTAAAACAGAGAAAGCAAGACTTTATTTTACACTCACTGACCAAAATATTATCATGGATGACACTATTAATATTGAGTGTTTATTTGAAAATGAAATAATTAATTTGCCTCTTTTTTTGACATTTGATACTAATAATTATGTTGGCTACTTGCGTTCTCGTCCAAGCATAAATTTAACAAAACTTTCTGACAATAAAGACACTTTCACCATGGTCATAAATTTAAAATATCCTCTTGAAAGTGTGCTTCGAACTTTGGTACATGAACTTAATCACGCATATGAAAATTTTTATTTTTTCAAAAGTAAACAACAAGTAATGCCTGAAAAAACTAAAATTTTTAAAACAAAAAATTTAAACAAAAATAATCCTAATTATAAATTAATTATGTATTTAAATGATATTTCAGAACTCAGAGCAAGATTAGCGGAGTTAAATCTTGCATATAATAAGTATTTGAATCCAGCAGCTATGGAACAACTTTCTAAAAAAACAAAAGTGCCCATTTCAGGAATTATTGACGCAATGATTGAGCAGATCTATGATCAAACTTATAGCCTATTAACTCCAAAAAGTCTCTTTTACATGTATCGGCAAGTGTATAAAAAGATTCAAGAAAATGCAACTACCACTCAAAATATTTTTCTTGAAAATCCACAAGATGAACCAGATTTTAACTCTTAATCCATCTTTTTAAATTGAATGCAAAAATGTTGTCATCATTTTCTGGTTCATTCAAATCAGATAAATCTAAATTTTCTTCCTCTACTGCCGGAAGTACGTTTTGTGTGGTGTCTTGTAAGTTTTGTGTGGTGTCTTGTAAGTTTTGTGTGGGTAAAAATCTATCAAAATAATCTTTCTCAATTTTAGATATTTCAGGATCTGGGTGTGCAGTATCAATTTGGTTCATATTAATTAAACCTTGTGCTAGAAGCTTTTTCGTTCTTTCAATGCCTTTAGGGGATATTGGTCTAATGTTAATATTTTTTAGATAATCATTTTCTTGCAGGTCACTGACAAGACTATCAAATGCATACATCTCCTCAAAAGCACTATTTAGTGAAGTATTAAACATCATGTCAAAATTTTTATAGTTCATTTTAATTAAATCTTTTATTGAAACATATGTTCTTAGATCATCAGGCTCAATTTGTTCAAGTAAATTTAATTGATCAAATGTTTTCAGGATTTGTTCCTTATTGGGTTCTATAGCCAAACTATACCTTAGATTTAAAATTTTTTTCAATAATTTGACCGGCATATTTTTTTCTTTCAAAAAATACTCTATTAGATCAGAGCCCATTGGCACCGTTTTTTGAAAATTTTCTAAAGCCCCTGAATCATAAAATTTATTAAAAATTTCTGAATATTTTTTACCTAGATTACGGCGAGCAAGGGCAACAGCAAATTTAGAGAAAATAGTTTCTTTTTGTGAATGTTTTGTTAAATTTACACCCAAATTAAATAATTTTTCGTGAAATTCTACATTTTTATTTTCCAATTCAGATGTATTCATCAAAATTTTGAGATAGTCTTTATTCTCAAGAAGCAAACGTAACTGCTCATCTGTAAGGCTTTCCATAAAATCAATTATTTTTTCATCACCTAATTTTAACTTAGATTCATCTTTAAGAATTTCAATCATGGGAAAAATCATAGGTGTGTCAGAATATTTAATCTTACTACGCAATTCATCAATAATATCTATTTGCAAGATGGGGGATAATTTTTTGATATAATCGAGTATGCTTTTAAGATATTCAAAATTATTTGTTCTTAAAATTTTTTTAAAAATATATTCAAAGCTACCAAGTTTAGGTCTCCAACCTTTATTTAGTAAATACTCAAATTGTTCGAAGTTTAGCGGAGTTAAAAATAAATTTGCTAAAATATTCTGTTTTGCCGCTTCATCAATCAATCTTAAATCATTTTTTTTCAAACCAAGTTTGATTGAGCTCTCCCAAGTAAATTTTGTAAAACTTACGCCCTTTTCAAGTAAATATTTAAACACATCAAAATTTGGAGTGTTACGTCTAGAATATATTGCATCATGATTTACATCAACATAATTGTCGCATAACTTTATTGTCTCTAAATCTCCATCTTCAAATGCATTTGCTAAAACACTGCTCCAGTCAACTGACGCTACTTGTAAATTTTTGTCAATTATGTATTTCAGAGAATCAGCACTTGTAATTGCAACTCTATGTTTTTGTAAAATACCGTTGTCGTGTAAATAGTCAATCGATTCAAAATTGCTGTTTTTAAAAGCTTTATCAGCAAAAGATGTAAATCTCACTGGTATTTTAAGCGATACCAATTTTTTCAAAAATCTTGCATTACTATCGCTAATCTCTAATAAATTTAAATGTCTTTCTGGTTGAATGTTTTCATTGATGATTTTATCTTCTTTTCTTGAAGAAGTTTTTAAATCTTGATTTCTATTATATTTTTTCAATAATTCTATTTGCTGGTCAGATAGCAAATTGGTGTTGCAGTAGGCATTAATTAATTGATTTTCTTTATTTTTCAGTAAATACTCAAATTGGTCTTCTGTAAGCTTATGAGGATATTCAATATATTTCATTTGCAAATCTTTTACTAAATCAGAATTTTTTAGATCGTCAAATTCTTCTACACTATAAATGGGATCACCCACTCTTTTTTGAATTTCCACCTCTTCCTTAGTTAAGGGCTTGTTTACAAAAATACTTTTATCAATGCCGTGAGTGTTTTTGAGGTAATCAAAATATTCGTCATACATTTGATTTCCTGGAGTAATAGCCGCGCCATTGTAAAAATGCGTGAACACTAAATTGTTTGGTTTTGCGTCTACTGCCACAGCATAAAAGCGATCTGTAACATCTCTTGTATTATCAATAACTATGTAAAAAGTGGAAGAATTTTGTCTATAAGCCCAATATTGATTATTTTTGTGCAACGGCCAAGTGATACACCATGGTGTACGCGGAAAAGGTAAACTAGCAAATTTAAGAGCATCCTTCACATCGTTAATAAAATGAATTTCTAAAGGAGCTTCGGAATTAGGCTTAAATTCTGTCACTCCAGTTTGTTCTAACACATAATTTTCATCAATAAATTCTGCAAATTTATTGAAATTATCTGGCAAATCATATGCTTTACCTAAAAACTTGTATTTAATATCTCCATTGTTTATCATTAAATTATCAAAAAATGTATTAGGTAAACGCTCTAAATAAAACTTCAGATTATCAACATTTTCATTTTTGTTTATATAAAATGCTGCAATAAATTTAGCTTTATTTGAAGGAATGTTTGCTGTGGCTTCCTGTACTTTTTTATAATTAGTTTTGTCGCCATTGAGCAATTTTAATATCATTTGCTGTAATTGCCCCGCAGCTAAAATTATTTTTGAAAATTTATACCACACAAAACTAATTTATAAGTTTTTGTTCAAAAACCCTTTGCGTGGAAGCCAACACGAACCCAATGCTTGTAGTTAAAAGACTGTTTATCAAAATCTTCAGGTGGATCAATTTCTTCAGGTAGATCAATTTCTTCAAGTCTAAGATTTGAATCCTCATAAACATTTTCTTCATTTTCTGTTAAATTGTTTGCAGGCGTTTCGTTATTAAAATTATTCAATGTAATTCCTGCTCTTTCCGCAAACTCTAATATTGATGGATGCTGAAATCTATTGTAAAAAATTTGTAAATCGTTTTTAGATGGCAAATCAGCTCTTCCCAATCTAAATGTGTTCGGATACTTCCAATCAAATATTTCTTGTGGAGCATATGAATAAATTGTTTCGAAATATTCATCATCAAAAAGTGCGCTCATGTTATTTATCATTTCTAGCCAAGATTCTACATTAAATTTTAATCCTAATTGGATAAAATATTTAAAAAACTGAAAAGAAAAACTATCATAACTAAATTTATGTGTTTTTAATTCTGGAAATATTTTTAGCATAATTTTTACTGCATCAGCTAAATCTCTGCGAATAAAACCTTGCGTGATTCCTATTATATCCGCAGGGTAAATTTGCAAAGTATTTAAATCATAATTGGATAAAACAAATTCTAGTGCCCTTAAATTACTACCAAAATTCACCAAAGATTGGCCCCAATTAATTAAATTAATTATTTCTGGATCCTCCAAAGCCGCTTTTATTCGCTCTAAATTAGCTGCTGCATGAAATTCAGTTTTAGGATTTTTTTCGTGACCAATGTATTTTTCTGACCTTGTATAATTGTTTATTTTTTTAAATAAATCAAAATTGCCGATTTGCAGAGCAAAATCTCTTTGCGCCTTTGAACTGTTTGAAAGAAGCCAGGGAAATTCTTCATTATATTTTATTAATAAATCATACATTTCAGTGCTTAAAACATCAAAATATAAAGAAGCAGGATAAAAATGTATTTCTTCTTCTTTTCTATTTTTCAATTGTATAATTGTTTGCAAAACCTTTTCCACGCCATCTAAATTGTTTTCAGACACTTCATTTTTAAATGTTTTTTCGTAATTAAAATTATATAAATCAATATTTAAATTTTTTGAAATTTTAAGTAGTAGATCAATATCATATATTGTAAATCTAAAATTGTTCAAAGAAGTTAATTTACTCAAATCTTCTAAAAAATGGTAACCATAATCATTTTTATACCTAAAATAGTTGTCTAAAAACTTATAATGATCATGGCTATCCGTTTTACTTACATAATAAAGAATCATACGTTCAGAAAAAACACTTGAATTTTGTGCTACAGTGTCAGTATCAAACGGAAGCTGATTTTCAAAAATTTTGTTAAGTAACTCAGTATTGCCCCTGTCCAAGCAAACACTTACTAATTGTCCAAAATCTAAATCATATTGTTTTCTGTCATCTGAATTAATAATTTTATAAATTAATTCATTATTATAATTTGTCAGACCCAATGCATTAACAAAATCTTCAAACTCATCATTTTTTTTAAGTTTATCTAATATTTTATTTTCTTTTCTATCATAACTTTTTCTTAACTGTGCATCTAGCATGCTTAATTGAGAGTTGTTAAGAATTAAATCAGTATTTACATAGGCATTCAACAACTCTTTAGCATTATTGTATATTAAATACTCTAACTGTTTATTGCTGAGATAATGTGGAGCTTGGATATATTTTTCAGCTAAATTATCTATAAACTGCTCAGGGTCATCAGGATCAGAAAACTTAGGATCATCGGGATTTTTCAATTTTGCTAATTCATATTGAGGGTCTTTAATCTTTTTTTGTGTCAAAGGACTTTTGTTCTGTATTAAAAGTTTAAGATCAAGTTCTTTTGAAAATTGCTCAGACAAAGTATTGTTTAAAACAATTTCGTCTTCAGTTAATGGTCTGAATGGAAAATCGGCTTCTGTATATCCATATCCCTGAAGATATTCCATTAAAGTTTTGCCTCCATACTCTGAAATATTTTTTTTATCAGCGCTAAATTCACCACCATTAAAAAAAGTAGTGCCAAAGAAACCATTTTTATTATGGTCAAGAGCTACAGCATAGTAAGGACTGTTAGTATCAAAATTATTATCAATGATGAAGTAAAAATTTGATTCGTAATTTCTTCTATAGTTCCACCATAAATTATCGTTTTCTCTGGTAACACACCAAGGGCTTCCAGGCCACGGCAAAATTCTATAAAATGCTTTTGCATCATTTTCATTGTTAATTGGAAAAATATTAATTTGTTTATCAAAAAGAAGTAAATTTTTTTCAGCGGGAGCTTTGTTTTTTCTGTTTCTAATTTTTTGTAAAGAAATTTGCTCATGTATGTCAGATTGAAATGTTAAAAAATCATAAGGAGCTTTAGTTAACTCACCAGATTTCAAATAATAAATTTCCTTATCTTCTATTTTTACATTTGGTAAAAAAGAATCAGCAATTTCAATAATTTCTGGAATTACTCGCTGTAAATCTTTAGGGTCGGATTGAACAATATATTTTGCTACTATATATCTGAGCTTATTATAATAGTTTTGATTTTTGTAATTTTCTGTGAGCAAATTTACTTGATTGAATTTTTCCGTGTCCCCATATACTAAATACAAAAGATCTTCTTTTACTCCAGCAAAAATAATTTTACAAAACTTGTACCACACAAAACTAATTTAAGTTTTGTGTGGCTAAAATCCTTTCAAATTTTTCTTGTATCGCTGGGTCATTGAATGTGTAAACTTTTTTATTTGTCCATATAGAAACCGTTTCTAGTTCTTTTTTTCCTATTAACTGAAGCAGCAATGTGATTTGCTGGATATTGTTTCCTCTCAGTGCTTTTTCAAGTGCGTTTTTCCATTTAGGATCCGATTCATGCACGAGAGACCCTTCGGGAGCTTTGAATCCAGAAGCTACTAAATATTTCATCATTTTAATATTTTTCATTAAAATATCCGGCTGAACAGATTCTCTTAAGAAATCCTTAATTTGCAAATACTCGCCAGACATTAATTTTTTCACGAATTCAAGATTTGAATTATTTTCGGTATAGTCATTAGATTTTTTCAAAGCATTTCTGAATTTGTTCAATAAATCATACCATCCTTGGCTTTTGTGTGACAATACAATTTGGTCTGGATATTTGCTCATTAATAACAATTGCTCCATCGTTATAGGCCCTAATGCATAACTAATACCGTAATTGAATGATCTGTAACCATCATCTAGTCTCTTTTTCAAGAGTTCCAAATCCAATGACCCAATTGCTTGCTCCAATAATTGAAGTTGATTTCGGCCAAAACCTAGATGTAAATCCATGTGAAACATATCAAAACCTAGATCTTTTAAAAACTCAAACATATGCTCGTCTGAAATAACAACAGTAGATTTATCAAAATCTAATTCATTTTTAAATTTTAATTCTTTAAGATAAGCATAGTCTTCTGATTGAATCGCCCCTCTGAAAGCACCTAATTTAAATTTAAGCATTTCATGTTCTGAAATTTGATTATAATCATCTTTTTTAATATTTTCATATTCATTAATTCTTTTCTCAATAATTTCCCTAAGTGGTTTTGGTATTCCTGATAATGTAGTATAAGTATAACCATAGGTTGACATAAGACCCCGAAATCCTTCAACAAAATCTTCTAAAGGTAATATTTCAAGCAATTTATGTTCAGAAGGGTTTTCTTTTACAAATTCAAACATTTGCTTAAAAACACTGCGATGAAATTCATAACCCAGTGATTTGATAAAGTTGTACATCCTATCATTTTTAATTTCTCCTGTGATTTTATCAAGATATCTTGGATTATTTTCTTCATCCATTTGAATTATTTCTTTAATTTTATCATAATCTTCAGATTCAATGGCTGAATTTAAATAGTCTGAAAAGCGCCCCGCCCATTTGTAATAATTTACTCCATCCTGTTTGCATTTTTCTAAAAAACCTTCATTAAAGCTTGTTGGGCTTGATCCGCGTTGAATAACTTTATTTTCTTTGTAATCATTATTGCTTAATAACTCTCTTAAATTTAATTGCACTAATTTTTTATATTGACTATTAGGTAAAATTGTGAAATTTTTTACATAAGCCTTAAGCCATTCCTGATTTGAATTGTTTAAATAATTTTCTAATACAAAATTAAATTGTTCATCAGATAAGCTATGCGGATTTGAGCCGTTGTATTGAATATATTGAAGAATTCCATTTTCAAATAATTTGTCCAAATTTTTAAACTCTTGAAGAGTGTTTTTGGGTTTTTTAATTTCTGAATAAAGCAATGTTTCTTCCTGTGTCAATTGTTTTTTGGGGAACCTGGACTCACTTATACCATGTTTAGATTGCAAATACTCTAAATAACTTTGACCCCCAAACTGCTTCAATGGTTTTAAAGCACTTTCTTCTGAAGGATTATCAAAGGTTGTAATGTATATTCCATGATCATTGTGATCTAATGCCACGGCATGAAAAATATTGTTTTTAGGAATGGAATTATCAATTATAATGTAAAATGAAGCCCCATAATTAAAGCGGTAATTCCACCATTGATTGTTTATTTCCCAAGTGATACACCATGGTGTGCCAAGAAAAGGTAAATTGTTAAATTTTATTGCGTCTTCTGGACTATTAATATCATATATTTGCAAAGTGCCTTCAGATAAAGTGGGGTCAAATTTTGTTACTTTCCTAATTTTTTTACTTCCTAATGCATCTACTAATTCATCAAAACCAAGAAAATCGTCAGGAAAACTTTTTCTTACTCTTTCACCATTGATATTTACAGTAGAATAAGTTTGTTCGTTTCGTGTGACATGAATGCCATCTAAGAAATTTTTATACTCAGGAAGAAGAAATTTATTAATCTTTTCTCGTAAAACAATATCAGCGGACAAAGTTGCCTCGTTGCTTGGCGATGTTTTGTCGAGATATTTCGCTGCAACATATTTTAATTTGTTGTTTTGTGTGATATTATTTACTCGCCCCAAAAGTGTCTGGTCGTTATTTAGCATGAAAAGCAAATCATCTTTTACCCCAGCTATAATTAATTTTGCAAACCGATACCACACAAAACAAATTTTCTATTTTTATAGCTAAAATTCCTGTTCAGTATTGTGTAGGTTATTTTTATATTCTATACATAACCACCAAAATTTGTACCATGGCGATGAAGTGTTTTTAGTTCCAGCTTTAGATAGATCATTTAATTTTTGTAATAATCTGAGAGGGCTTGCCCCAAGTTTTAGTAAATCTACGCCATCAGCAAAAGAATTGTCTTGCAATTGATATGCAGGATATTTGCTGGCCACTTGATTCACATCGATTTTTTTATTTAAAATTAAATTTCTAAACCAAGGATAAGATTTTGAACTCACATCCAATATAAACCCAGAAAAATCATTTTGTAAAAATTGTTCATATTGCTTATTTTGTTTTCTTAACTCGCTTTTGATTTCATCAGTTAATAGTGAATTAACCATACTAAAATCATATAAAGGAACTTTGTAAAATCTCAAATATTCAGATAATGATTTTACAAGCAACATAGGATCTTTATTTATCAAATATTCAATAAGAACTGTTTTGTCTTTTAAATCTTCTGGTGAATTGTTTTTAAAATATGTGATTATATCAGCTAAAAACCCTAAATTTCTTTCAAAAAGATCAATTAAAATTTTTGTTGGCCAAAATTCTACACTAAGTGGTACAAAATTTCTATCTCCCGTTATTTGCAAAATGTAAGGTCTAATTTTTTCTAGAAAATCAAAATTATTACTATAAAAAGCGTTTTCAATTAGACCATAAGATTGAAAAATATCAATTAGTTCTACAGGGATTTTGCATTCTTCAACAAGTTTCAAAAATGTGATTTCATTCATATAAGAAGTGGGAATTCTGTAAGTGATGCTATCGTACAAATTCTTCTTATCAAAAATTTCAAATAAACCAAAATCATCCAATTGTGGCTTATTCAAGAAAGTATTCACGCATTTTTTAAAATATTCGTTTAAACATATTGAATATTTTTTGAAACCATAATCTAAAAGAGCCTTTAGTTGTTCAGGGCTGTCCACTGATATTTTTAAATCGTCTTTTAGTTCTTCTTGATCGCTGTCAGACATATCAGCAAATTCTGAAGATTCTTCTAATCCATCTAATTCTTCTTCCATTTGTTCATTGAATAATTTGACACCATCTATTCCATTATAATTTTTAATTTTTGAAAGCATTTCTAAAAGAGTATCATAATGTGATATAAAGTGCTTTTTTTCTATCAATTCTTTAATATTTATATTTTTAATTGGGAAATTCATTTCCCAATATCTAGAAAATTCATACGGATAAGTAGAGTATTTTTTAGAATTTGTTTCATTAAAATAATTTTTGTCCATCAAATATTGAACAATTTTGAATTTTTCTTCTTTATTAAATTCAACGTGGGAAAAATCCATGTAATTTGTCAAAGGTAAATCACTAAGTGGAACTTTTAGTTTTTCATGCAAATATCTTATGGTTTTGAGCTCAATTTTTGATGTCCAATTAATTGAACTTAAAATCGCGATAAAATTTTCTTTATCTATTTCTGCACACAAATCCAGTACTTCAATGTTGTTGTCTTGACAAGCATATGATATAATAGTTTGAAAATTTATACTTTCTAAAGGAAAATTATATTTTTGAACCAATTGCCTTAATTTATCTGTCGGATTATCTGAAATATCAATAAATTTTATTTTGTTATAATCTAAGCTTTCCAAACCCATATTTTTAGACAACCACTCCAACATAGATATATTCCAATTTCTTACAGCTTTGTCTATTATTTTGCTTAATTTAATTACAACTAGATTCTGTGATTTATTTTTAAGTTTTTGAAGAACATTATACATTTCTATTGAGTTAGGATAATGTTCTTCAAAAAGGCCCTTAACATCAATTTTATTTTCTTCAATCAATTGTTCTGCAATCTTTACCCTGTCGTAAGCAATAGCATATTCTAATGTACTTTTAAAATCAATCTTGTCATAAAAATGTTTGCCGTCTAACATATTATCAGCCTGCTTATTGTTTATGTAATCTTCTTTTGCAATATTGTAACTGTCATAATCTACAATAAATTTGTAGTGGATTTTTTTGTCAAGTTGATTTTCTAATATAAACCTAAATACTGCAGGGTCATTCAGAGCACAACGTTCTATGAAATCTTTAGCTTCTTTAAAACCCCGAAAGAAATTTTCTTCGGTCAAATCATATCGTTCATACAGATCTTTTATTAGCCCAGCATTATCGCCACCCATACGAATATGTTGTTTAGCTCCAGGTAAATTAACTATTCTTTTGAAAACATTTTCATCAAAATTTTTCTCAATCAACTTAGCTGAAAAAATTTCAATTGCTTCCTTTAAAGCCTCAATGCCAACACTATCTTGAATTTTAGTGCAATGATTCCATAAATATTCAAGAATGTCAATATTTGTTACAAATTTAAATTTTGACTGGCTATATTGTAAAGCATTTTCTACAATCAATTTCACGCTTTCTAAATCGTTTTGATTAATTGCATCCTCTAATTTATTTGAAAAATCTAAATTGGGATCCGCTGCGATTATTTTCTTCAATGTTTTGGAATTTTGCGACAAAGCTAGAACATCTTTTAATTTATTTATTTTTATAGCATCCTCAATCATTCTGTTTTCTTTTCTTTCGTAAGTATTTTTTAAATTATTGTTCAACATTGATAATTTAATATCGTTGATTAAAAAAACACCATTTAAATACTCTCTAATTAGATCCTCTCTTTTAATATCTATTAAATATTTGAACTGATCATCACTTAATTCATGAGGAAATTGAATGTATTTTAGTGGAGCATTTTCATATATTAAATTTGTATCTTTTGTAAATAGCTCCTTGAAATCCTTTAAATTTCTTTTTGCTGAAAAAAAGTTGTACGACTTGTTTTCTTCCTCTGTGAGGGGCTTGTATGGAAATCTTGAACTATCCACTCCATGCTCTTCCAACAAATATTCATTGTAACTTCTTGGCTCACCATTAGCTCTTGCTAACTCTGGGTAGCTTGTATCAAAATAACTTGACTCTAAGCCATTTCTTAAATCTGTAATTTTCAATTCTGATTCAGTGTGATCAACTGCCACCGCATGAAAAGGATTTGATTTTTTAAGCTTGTTATCCACTACTATATAAAATGTTGATCCATATCTTAATCGATAGGGCCACCATTGATTGCTTCTCGATTGAGGCCATGTGATACACCATTGTGTGCCTTGCCAAGGTAAAACTGTATACCATTTCATTGCATCTTGCGCACAATTTATGTCAAAAATTTCAATCGGATTTGTGAGATTGCTCAAATCTAATTGTTCCTCCTTTTCCATTTTCATAGGAGTGGCTTTGGCCGCAGCTAAAGCATGTAAAATTTGTTCAAACTGCAAAAAATCCGCAGGAACAATTTGTGTTTCATTTCTTAATTTATATGTGATTTTTTCTCTGTTTGTATTTAAACTATCAACAAACGACTTGGGAATTTCGTCAAGTCCAGCTTTGATTTCTGCATCTGTAACTTGATCCAGATAATAAGCGGCTAAATATTTTAATTTGTTGTTTTGTGTGATTGTATTGATTCTCTCTAACTTATTTGCAATTGATACTTGCTCAGCCTGATCTAGTTCTTCGAATTTTTTTGATTTATCAGTTTGCAACATGTATTTTAAGTCTTTTTTAAGTTGACTTTCAGCTATAATTAATTTTGCAAACCGATACCACACAAAACTTAATTCAGGCTCTAATACAGGAAAACCTCGTGTTTTTTCAAAACATTTATTAGGGCAAAATGATATTCAAAAAATCAAATAATGAAGAGCTTTTTGCTCTTCCACATGATGAAATAATAACTGAAGAATTAACTAACAAGCTTCAAGCTTATCATGATAACAATCAATATTTCGAAGAAAAATTTAAATTTGATCCTGAAACCAAAGAGCCAATGCTCGGAGCTAGCTACATCATTACAGGAGATGGAAAAATCATCTACTTGTCTGGTTATAGTCATGGATATTACATACAATCACTTCTAGATAATTATGCCAGAGAATCCTTAAACAATAGACAAGAGGTGAAAAATTTAACAGATGTTTACCAAACCATTCACTATGTATTTGATGGAGGAATCAGAGCTTATATAGATTACACTCAAATTTTGATACTTACCGGATTTCAATTACCTAATTCTAAACAACTCGAAACAATCCGAAACCTACCTTTAAACGAAATTATTTTTGAATTTGAATTAAATAATGGTAAAACTGTTTCAGGAATCGGTGATTATAATAAACTAGAAAATACAATCAAAAAAGTGAGACAAAACTACCAACAAAACTCACCACAAATCACAAAACAAATTTCTCTAGAGCCAACAACAAAACCCCTTTTACCAACAAAACAATTATTTCCAAACAAACATTTTACCAAAGAACAATTAGAATCAATTTCTAAATATCCTGTGCCACCACCAGAATACCAAAGAACAAAAGGGGGAAGCCTCAACACCACCATTCTCAAAAGAGCAGAAATACTTGATCAAAATAAAAAATACATTTCCTCGGATAATCTCATAAACATATACAAAAAGATATCAAAAAAATTTATTAAAATAGCAAATGAATATTGGTTTTATGAAAATGAAGTGAAATATGCTGATGGAGATGTGGGAGACCTCAATCATGAAATGATAGCTGAAGATTATTTAATTCGTGAAAAAGTGTATTTGGATAGTTTTGACAATGTAGAAGCTGTAACAGAAGACTACTTAGATAGTTTAGCTCCAGAAGATGAAGATTTTATTGATTTTTTAATGAACACATACAATTATAGCAAAGAAGATGCAATAGATAATGCTTATGGAAAAAACTATTTGTTGTGGCTTATTTCTGGCCAAATAGAAAACCCCACACCCGAATACAATGAACTAATGGCAGCCCTAAAAGACCCCAGAAAATATATGGTAGACAATAGAGGATGGATTCGTGTGCAAGGCAAAAATATTGAAACATATAATCTTGATAAAAATCATTTAGATGAAATTGTTCATGGCTTACAAGAAATTTATTATTCAGATTATTTTGAAGATGTGCCTGAAGAAAATCCTCTGGATAATATGACATTTAATATTGAAGTGACATCAATTAATAAATATTTTGAAGATGTTACCTTCGATGAACTTGTTACAGGAGATGTGAGAAAAAGACTTAGGGACATTTCAGATGTGCCAAAAATGCCCCGCACTTTTTACAACCCACAATCATTCTACAAAGACCAAGGCGGATAAAACTACCACTCTATCACTTCTTCCTCATTAATATTTAAACAACGATACTCTGTACCATTTACAGTCTTACGCCATGTTTTGTGCCAATGCCCAAACCTCCATAAAGGAGGAGAATGAATCTTAGCCATTTGCGAAAGTAATTGTGCAGTGGATGTGGAAACCGGCTCAGAGCGATTGATCATTATGCACACTTCATGAGGAATATCATGAGATAACACTAAATCAACATCCTTGCACACCGATTCCCACAGAGTTAAACAACTGAGACCCTCCTCATAACTTAGCTCTTCCCTAGCCCACCATGATAAGCCAGGAGTGCGAGATGCCACATCTATAGAATATGCACCAGCAACAAAAAATATTAATTTTCCTGCAAATTCAAATGTACCGAATCGCCCCAAATTATGAGAAAAACGCTCCAATACATCAGGATTATCATGATTACCATGCAATACCTTAAATGTATCAGGTGAAATTAATGGCAAATATGCCTCCGCGCCAAATCCAGCGCCGTAATCTCCAAGCTGTATTGTCAAATCATAACGATGACAAGATTGCAGTACTTTGTTGATCGCATCATGATCACCATGCAAATCACCCACGAGTCTTAGTTTTGTGTTCATAATGTTTAGAAGGTGAACAAAGTACATATGCTGGTTCACTCTGCTACCTACATAAACTATACGTACACAAAACCGAAAAGTTTCACTTTAAATACCAATCACATAAAACACACAAAAATTCATAATCCACACTGTTGATCTCATCATTCAATCTTGCATCTAAATTGCTTTTTGTTAACTCATTCTCCCAGTTTTTCTTATTCAACACACTGTTGTCTACAGAGTAATGTATGAAAAGCATTTCCTCAGTTAACGATGAATGATAACCAGGTATGCCACATAATTGCTTCTCTATCACGTTTACGCCATGTTTAGCACACGCAAGGTTATATGAGTACATTCCTGCCCACCAACGCCTAGAATCGTCTTCCACGGCCCAATAACACTGTATGTGTAAATCAATCCAATCATCTAATATCTTTGATAAGGTATAACCATTGATTATTATCGGAACAAAACCACTAAAATTGAATTTATTGTCTACCATAGATTTGAAAAAAGAATTTTCATAGTGCATGCGCATGTGCCATTTTTCATACACATTATCGTGAATTATTAAACCATCAGGAACATTCAACACAGAATGCTTGATAGGAAACATATCTGGATCCAATAAACAATATGTGGTGGAAGGATCAAGATCAATTTGCTTCAAAGATGTTTGAATACATATCGGAGCAAGATTTTCACGATGTTCTATGTTAAGAAATTCCCACCATGGTTTCACATCTGTTTTGTGTATGTTTGGAGAAATGTGATCACCGCCAGACCAAGGGTGGTTTTGTGTGGGAGATAATACCCAATAATCCTCCTTATCATATCCACATTTTGAAAATTTATGAGCAGCTAAATCCACTTGCCAAGATAAATATTCTACATTTGGAGCCACAGCGATAAATTTCATTTACTAAGTAATTGTAAAAGTTTTTCAGTAAAATATAATCATGAAGAAAAAAATCACTTTTGCATTGTGCTCAGGATTAGTTTTGTGTGTTATGCTCTTAAGAAAAAAAGAACAAAAAACAATCGA
>Ga0114978_10000581_pt1 | contig 31279 bp, 33 predicted proteins | sample S_140212_EF_Meta_FD_87027 | JGI IMG/M metagenome (GOLD analysis project Ga0114978, IMG submission 87027) | Freshwater microbial communities from Lake Simoncouche, Canada to study carbon cycling - S_140212_EF_MetaG | ecosystem: Environmental > Aquatic > Freshwater > Lake | place: Lake...
AGTCAACGGTAGTGATGCAGCACACAAAGCAGCAGCTGCGGCTAGTGGTACTGAGCGCTTTATTCTTATTGATGGCGATAATTTACCCAACGAAAAGTTTTTTAATTTAACTTTAGAATTCCCTAACGAAGAATGGGAGTCTGCTGTGCTCCGTTGGAGGGCTCGCAATCATGTCAATGGCTTAATGTATGGCAATGGCGGACTTAGCTCGTGGACTCGAACGTTTGTTAATCGTATGCAAACACACGAAGCCACAGACGGCACAGCAGAAACCCAAGTAGAGTTTTGTATTGACCCACTCTACTGGCCAATGCATGACTGCTATTCAACTACATATCCCAATGGTTCTGCTTTTCATGCCTGGCGTGCCGGCTTTCGCGAAGGTGTTAAAATGTGTTTGAATCGCGGGGTCAGACCAACTGTAACAGAATTCCGTGACCGTGTGCATCAACGCAATTTAGATCATTTGACTATATGGCACAATGTTGGTAGAGATGCAGAGCACGGAATCTGGTCTATTGCTGGTAGTAGAATGGGAACCTATATGACCATGATTACCCCACAGTGGGATCATCGTGTGGTACAAGATTTTGCTGAGTTAGAAAAACTTTGGGCAACAGTTAAAGATTCAAATCCAGAAATGTTAGCAGGACAGGTAGCCGAGGATCTTGCTACACAGCTGGATTTACCAATGACAACTATATTAGGTCCAGAAAGTAAATTCTTTAAACAACACTATAGATCAAACTGGCACAATCAAGGTGTTATGGTTAGAGAGATAGATATAATTAGACAACAAGAAGGGTGGTAATATGTATCAACATGCCGAATTAGTTCACTGGATGAAGAATAAAGAGATTATTAGTATTATGCCAGCACAGGTTGATATTGACCTGACTAATATTTGTAATCAAGATTGTTTTTATTGTAATTCAGCTGACCATCGAGCTGCCAGACCTGTACAAAAAAAATACACTGAGTATATTGAGCTATTAGATAAATTAGCCGCATGGCGGTCACATAGTCCTCGTAGTTTTGGAACTCTACACACAATAACCTACCCAGGTGGCGGCGAGCCTACGTTATTAAAAGGATACGAAAAAGTATTAGAACACACAATCGATCTTGGATTTTTAACCTCAATAACTACCAATGGTAGTCATTTAAATGATTTATTAGATAATGTATCTCTTGAAAAAATTCAACGAATGGCCTGGATAGGAATAGATATCGATGCCGGTAGTCAAGAAAAATACGAACAAATAAGACACAGTTTAACAACACAATCTTTATTTCCTCGTGTCATAGAAAATGCAAAAAAATTAGTCAATGCTGGTGCCCGAGTAGATTTTAAAGCATTAATAAATGATCTAAACTCAGATGATTCGAGTTTGCGAGATTTATTTTTAATTAGTCAACAGGTAGGTGTTCGACAATTATATCTTCGGCCAACTATATTAAACGGTCAAGCCTATGATTTTTCGTCGTCAATTCCGTTAATTAACACATTGTCTGAACAATATAAAATACCAGTAAAATTTAATTTAACAAAAAGTTTAACTAGAAATTATACTCGTTGTCATCAAATGTATCAATTTCCAGTATTCTGTGCGGATGGAGAAATTTATACTTGTTGTGACAACAAAGGCAATAGCAAATTTTCGTTGGGTCGGTGGGATCGGGAGGATTTTAGAGACTTGTGGTTAAGCGACCGCCATCACGACATTTATAATTCAACTGATACTCGATTTTGCCCGCATTGTAGACCAAATTCTCACAACATTGGCATACAGAATATTATCAACAATGACTCTGAATTGGAACAACTTTACACATGATTCATTCTATATTTCCCGTAATTGAATTGGTTGATAGATATGCTATTGCCTTATTAAAGTTTGATAAAACTCGAGCTAATAAAGAAGAATTAGATTTTTATAGCCAACAATTGATGGCGGTTGACATAACTCAAATTACCACTGAATTAGATGATTTATACAATATACACAAGTGTATATGGGCGCTGGAATCAGAACTCAAAACTGGCCGAGAGGACGAACTTCCATTGGAAGAGATTGGCCGGCGTGCAATTGAGATTCGTAATTATAATAATAAACGGATTGCACTAAAAAATTGTATAGCAAAAAAATTAGGGTGTGCTGTACGCGAAATTAAAAAAGATCACTTATCTGAATAATAAAAATAATTTATAGAAATACATCATGAACTTAAAAAACATATTTAACGAATTAGATAGTTGGGTTAGCACCATGGGAAATGGTGACTACATGCCCTCTGATATGACAATGCCGTTGCCTGATTTACAAATTTTACCAATATTCGGCATACAACAAGTAAGAAAAGAACTTTATGAATTATGCGAGGTTATTATCGAACAGCCGTGGTTTTCAGAAGAAGCAACCGCATTGGAAATTGGACTAGGTCAGCATGGATCTACTCATTTTCTATGGAGAAATATATTTAAAAAAATAACTACCGTAGAAAAAAATCATGACAGGATAAATTTATTTTCTTATAACACAACTAAGTTTTATAACAAATGGGTACTTGGAGACAACAAATCAAGTTTTGTTATTGGATCGTCGCACAATCCATTGAGTATAGAAAAAGTTTATAATTCGTGCAATCAAGTTGATTTTTTATTGATTGATGGCGATCATTCGTATAAAGCTGCACTAGCGGATTGGTTAATATATGCACCACTGGTAAAGAATGGCGGATTGGTTGCATTTCATGATTCTATACTTGTCGACGAGCACGGCGGCGTTGTTCGTTTACTAGATGAGCTCAAGTCTGGAAAGTTTGGAAAAAAATACAATATTAAAGATATTGTGCATTCGGTTAGTGTTGGTACTAGTTATTATATTAAAGAGTAAAATATAATGTCTATAAAAAATGCATTTATAATTTCAGGAACCAACGATATGATCTGGAATATGCACGATATTATTGACTATTTGGTAAAAAATCAAAATAAACATATTTCTTTAAAAATAAATCCAGAAGCAATATGCCTTAACACAATTAACCTCTATAAATTATTAGATAGTTTTAAGTTTAGTCAAGTTGATATTTACACAGAAAATCAACTCGAAGCACATGAAAAATATAATATTATAATTTCTCATCAAAACAAATGGTTACAAGCTAAGTGGACTGTTGAACCAACCTATCAGCAGTGGAATAAAAATAAAATTTTTTTAGCTTTTTATCGTAGACCAACTGCAAATAGATTAGGAATAGCATCTCATTTGTACCATAATCATAATGAAAAATCATTGATCCATTTTTCTTGCGGCACCGGCAATGAAAAAATAGATCATTATGAGCTTGATAAATTATTAACCTACAATGTAGAATCTGTTGAAAAGGCATCTAGATTAATACCCCATTTACCAATTTGGTATAATAACAAAGTAGAAGATTTAACTAATATTGAAAATAGTGTAATAAATGAACATGTAGATACCATTCATAAAACAATTTATCAAGACATATTAATTGATATAGTAGCCGAAACACATGTATCGGGCAATACTTTTTTTCCAACCGAAAAAACTGTGCGTCCTATGTGGCTCAAAAAACCATTTATAATACTTGGCTCTAGGGATTATTTAGACTACTTGCATCAGATGGGATTTAAAACATTTTGTAATTTTTGGTCAGAAGAATACGATGGTTCCGACGGTCGAGAAAGATACATAAGAATTCTAGCATTGATAGATAAATTAGCCAAAAAATCCAAAGAGGAATTACAACAACTGTATCAAGCCATGCAACCTATACTTGATCACAATTACAATCTATTACAAACACAAAGTTATAATACAACTATAACAAAGATAATATGAAATTAACAAAAGAAATTTTACCGAACTATTTTACAATAGCATCGTCGAAAAACAGTCATTATTTAACTGAAACAAATACATTTGACTTTGTTAATCGCAATTCAGATATATTGTTAGTAACCATTGGTGATAGTTGGACTTGGGGCGCCGATCTTTCATTAAATGATAATGAAGAGTTTAGAATTAACAATGTGTACGGGAACATTGTATCAGGTAAAATAAATGCAGACTGGTTAAATTTAGGACTAAACGGATCTAATAACTTTTTTATAGCCGAAAAAGCCGAAGAGGTAGGAAAAATTATCAATCAACTTGGATATAAAAAAGTATATATGATTTGTACCTTTACCGAAATTGGCAGATCGTTTGATAGCCACCATGATAGATACATTGATTATATCAAGTGGTTTAATAACAATCATATAGATGACTTTTTACAGTTCCTTAATGCAACATGCGTCAATCGAATAAAAAAAGTTGCACAAGAACACAGTATTAAACTAATTATTGGTACTAATTTTGTCGATGCAGTTGGCATTGATACAGATGTGTTATTACCAATACCTTGGTTCCGTTTACTGGGTATCGAGTGTCCAATCAAAGGATATAGCGGAACCACCGGAGTTAACAGGCTTCAAACAGTTTTACAATTTGTAAATAACAATACAGAATATAAAAAATGGATGATTGATTTAATAACTCAAGCCAAATATGTAGATCGGGTATCTGGTTCTCAAAAACTTATTAAACAACACCCCAACACAGGCGGACACAAAATCTGGGCCGATTATGTATTGGAACACATTCAATGAATAAAGGCGACGAAGTCGCAACCGACTTTAAATCGAAGTTTCTAAGCAGTGCGGAGGAAATGAAAGAGAATCTCGGGCCTGCACTTTGTTTGGCCAAGTGGAAACAGGTTAGTCTACATTTGCCCACTGGACTCAACAACAGTTGCTATCATCCGCCCTTACACGCTATACCAGCAGAACTGTTGGCGGACAATCCATCAGCATTGCACAACACTCCGCATAAAAAAGAACAACGTAAAATTATGCTCAAACAAGAACGACCCAGTGAGTGTAGTTACTGCTGGACCATGGAAGATAATGCAAAGTTAAGTGACCGCCATTATCGTTCTGGAGAGTCATGGGCCTCCAAAGATTTTGATGTTGTGGTAAATTCAACAGGAGATGAAGATGTCATACCTAGTTATGTGGAAGTTAACTTTAATCACGCTTGTAATTTGGCATGTAGCTACTGTAGTCCTCAATTTAGTTCAACTTGGCAACAGGAAATGGATCAGCATGGCGCTTACCCTACTAGCACTAGACACAATGATCCTAGTCACTTTGTTGGTCGCAACCGTCCTATCCCAGTTCGCGAGCATAATCCCTATGTAGACGCATTCTGGTCTTGGTGGCCCACCTTATATCCAGAGCTGGAACACTTCAGGATGACCGGGGGCGAACCCTTGCTGGACAAAAATACCTATCGTGTGTTTGATTATGTGTTGGCCAATCCCAAGCCTGACCTACACCTCAATGTGACCAGCAATTTCAGTGTAGACGAAAAGTCATGGCAAAAGTATCTGGGCTATGTCAAGGAACTGTGTGCAGGTGAAAAAATTGAACACTTCATGCAGTATGTTAGCTTAGACAGCGTTGGCTCACAAGCAGAGTATATTAGACATGGTTTGGATTTTGATCTGCTGTGGGATCGTGTGAATCAGTTCCTTACAGAGATTCCGGGACGCAACAGCATTACGTTTATTGTGACTATGAATAACCTAAGTGTTACTGGACTTCCGCACCTGTTTGCTGGCATACTAGGACTGCGTAAATTATACAGTAAAACTTATCAGCGGGTATGGTTTGATACTCCTGTGCTACGCACACCCACGTGGCAAAGTCTGCAACTGTTGCCAGAAAGTTATGTGGATCAACTTGAACAACTCTGGTCTTGGATGTTGCGGCAAATTGAAACAGAATCTACACGCTTTCAAGGATTTAAAGATTATGAAATTGCCAGACTAGATCGTGACATAGCTTGGATGCGTGATGGGCAGAAATTAAATGTAGAATATATTCAACAAAATAAAGCAGATTTCTATCGTTTTTTTAGTGAAGCAGATCGCAGGCACAGTACTGACTTCCTTGCTGTATTTCCAGAAATGAGGTCGTGGTGGGACGAATGCCGATATCTAGCCAATAGATAAATCAGTCAGTACGGTGCTAGAGTATAATTAATACTATGCATCACAACTCAAAAATTTATGTCGCAGGTCACAGGGGCCTTCTAGGGTCAGCATTAGTTAGACAGCTAAAAGCCCAGGGCTACACCAATATTCTGACTGTCACCAGGCAAGAACTGGATCTAACCAATCAGGCCGCAGTAAACACTTGGTTTAAACAACATCAACCCGAGTATGTATTTTTAGCGGCTGCGAAAGTAAGTGGCATTGCCGCACAGACATCTGGGGAAGCAATTCTAATAAACTTACAGATACAAACTAATGTAATTGACGCAGCTCGTCGCAACGGATGCAAGAAATTGCTATTTCCAGGAAGTAACTGTGCATACCCAAAGTTTCCCAAATTACCTATTACAGAAGATCAACTGTTGACAGGAAAACTAGAACCAACTAGCGAAGCGTATGCTGTGGCTAAAATTGCTGGTATTAAACTTTGCGAGCATTTTAATAAACAATGGGGGTTTGATGCTATTACAGTAATGCCTTGCAACTTGTACGGATCAAACGATAACTTTGATGAACATCATGCACATGTAATGGCCGCAATGATTTCTAAATTTGTTGTAGCGACAGACAGAAGTCAACCTAGTATTACACTATGGGGGGACGGGTCTGCACTCAGAGAATTTTTGCACTCAGATGATGCAGCAGATGCATTGATATTGTGTATGAATGAGTATAATGGTAATGAGCCAATTAACATAGCCAGCGGCGAAGAAGTTTCGTTAAAACATTTAGCAAATCTGATTAAGAATGCCACAGGATACGCAGGCGATATTATTTGGGATACAACCAAGCCAACTGGTACACCAGCTAAAGGATTAGACATTACAAAAATCAACAGCCTAGGATGGAAACAACACTACACATTGTCTACCGGTGTTCCAGCAGCAATTAAATGGTATAAGGAAAATATCTGCAAATGAAGACAGCATTGATTACAGGAATAACTGGCCAGGATGGATCTTATCTAGCAGAACTGCTATTATCTAAAGGATATAAGGTATGTGGCATTATTAGAAGAAATTCAATTGCTAACAATGAGTGCTGTCGGTTAGATGCAATAAAAGATCAAATCACACTATATTATGGAGATATGACAGATATCTTGTCTATTCAGGCTGCAATGTCCGATTGTTTACCAGACGAGATTTACAATTTAGCCGCAATGTCAGACGTTAGGATATCGTTTACACAGCCATCATATACTGCCAATGTTGACGGGTTTGCTGTGTTAAACTTATTAGAAACTGCTAAACTTATTGTGCCAAACGCAAAAATCTATCAGGCAGGCAGTTCTGAAATGTTTGGAAACTCCATTGACAATGATGGATATCAACGAGAAACTACTATAATGGACCCAGTATCGCCTTATGGGTGCGCTAAACTATTTGCACACAATATTTGCAAGACTTACAGAACTTCTTATAACATGTTTATAGTAAATGGTATTTTGTTTAATCACGAAAGCCCACGCCGTGGTACCAATTTTGTGACCAATAAGATTGTTAAAGAAGCAGTTAAAATTAAAAAAAGTCTGTCAGATACCCTACATCTTGGCACATTAGAATCCTGTCGTGATTGGGGACATTCAAAAGATTATGTAGGTGCTATGTGGGCACTAATGCAATTGCCTGAACCGGGCGATTATGTGTGTGCTAGTGGAATAAGTCATTCCGTGAAAGAAGTAGTAGAATACGTGTTTAACAAATTAGACTTAGACTGGACACAATATGTCAGAACATCAAAACAATTGCATCGTCCTAACGAGTTATGGCGCCTACGCGGAGATGCCACAAAGTTAAAAAATCATATAAATTGGAATCCAATTTATACTTTTGAAACCATGCTAGATGAAATGATACTTTACTGGAGTAACGAACTGTGAATATTATAGGAACAACTTTTCCTGCAGTCTGGCAATACGGGCCAGAAGAAATACAAATATTCCAATCAACAGCAGATCAGATTGCTAAAAAGTTTGCTGGACAACGCAACCTTCTGATTAACACTACTTGGTTTGGACCGCAATTTGATAACAAGGAATGGCAACGACTACTAAACATTACCGCTCCCATTGACAATTTGTTTTTATTGTCGGTAATTGATCCGTTGTATTGGGACGAAGCCAGTATCGTGCAAACGCAACAACGTCTGCAGGTTAAGAATACCTATCGCATTGGCATGTTTGCCGACAGCGCATACGAATGGAACTTTCATGCCTTTGCCACAGACAAACTGGTTCCTAAATACAATATATCTGATATTAAATTGGTCAGTCCAGACTGGGCATTCTTACTATATCAACGCAAACCTAGACCACATAGAATAGAGTTAACCAACTTGTTGTTAGAACGTAATTTAAACACCCGTGGCATAATTACACTAGGGTCTAATAAAAATTCATCCTACGACTGGAGCGAAGGACAAACAGGTCCAGTGTTGACTATAGAGGATAATCCCAGTAACTACAAACACCATGGCAGTTATGATGATTTTGATGGTGTGCCCAATGATTTAGTTTCGCTAGGTCGATTGGATATTTGGCAACGGCATTTTCTTAATGTAATTAGTGAAACCGAATTCAATAATTGGCAACCACGATTTGTAACAGAAAAAACTTGGAAACCCATACTTGGCCTTAGACCTTTTGTTATACACGGACATCCTGACATATACCGTTGGTTAGAATCTCAAGGGTTCCGCACATTTAAACAGTATTGGCCTGATATAGATATTACTAACGATCAACACGGACACGTGATGTCGGCAATTGAAACAGTGTCTAACAAAGCCACACAAGAACTGTTGCAAATGTATCAAGACATGTTGCCTGATTTACAATACAATCGCAATAGATTTTTTGAATTTGCCGCCGAACAGCAATATAAAATTGATCACTTATTTAAGTAATGTATGCTTAATAATCGTAAATTAGTATTAGATACCTTTTGCGAAGTATATGACTTGATCAAACACTGGGCCGACGCAGAATTTTGGAATTTTGAAGAGCACATGGCCGCAGGCAAGTTTATTCCGGGAGCTGTATATCTGATTGGTCGTAGACAATTCTTTTTAAACAGTGCTGGTATTCGCGAATTAGTGGAAACTGATCAAATACGTGTAGTCCTTAGTAATCCAGCTGAAGGATCAGACACTATGAGAATGCATTGTACTAATATATTCCATGTTGATGATTTAGTTAAAAGTGGAAAAATTTTAATTATTGGTGGTGGCGATATGGACCCCACATGGCCTTGCCTACAATATGACAGCTTTCTTCCTAAAATATTAGACTACAACGAAAACAAATTAGCTATCGCCAGGTCAGACGAAATTTATAATAAATTAAACAAACCCTACAAATTTCTATTTCTTAACGGCCGTACCAGGCCTCATAGAAAATATTTGTTAGAAAAATTTCGACTATCAGGATTGCTAGATCAAAGTCTTTGGACCTGGCTTGATACTACTACCGGAAGGTCACGGTCAATACAGTTAACTGATCATGGGTATGACTTGCTAGATAACCCAAACCAAATAAAATATCTACCCGTTGAGTACGAATTTAACTTTTATCAAGATCGCATAGGACAATCTACAAGTGATTCATTTGTTAAACATCACTTGTTTAATGACGAATGGGGCGAAATATATCTTAAATCCGAACCCTACATTGACACTTATTTTAGTCTAGTAACCGAAACAGTGTTTGATTATCCATATAGTTTTAGAACTGAAAAAATCTGGAAACCCATTGCCATGGGCCAGCCGTGGATTGTTGCGGCAAACCAAGGCTACTATAGAGATATGCACAATTTGGGTTTTCAAACATTTGGTCATATAATTGACGAATCATTTGACGGTATAGAAAATAGTCAAGCTCGTATTGAACGTATTGCTCAAGTAGTGGAAGATTTATGTCAACAAGATCTTGCAAGTTTCCTCAATGAGTGTTATAATGTATGTAAATACAATCAGCAACATCTTGCCGAAATGCGTTTAAAAGTTCGACAAGAATTTCCAGACCGTTTTTCTCAATTTATCAACCAACATGAACGATCAAGAGTTTAAACAGCAAGTCCTTGACACCAAAAGTGCTAGCTTCTGTGCGGCCAAATGGTACAATGCTACCATCTGGTTAGGATCTGGACAAACTACAAGTTGTCATCATCCACCAGCGCATGCCATTGATGCAGAGGAAATCAAGACCAACCCTAGTGCTATACACAACACGGTAGCTAAGAAAATAGATCGATTAAACATGCAGTTAGGCAACCGTCCCAAGGGTTGTGAATACTGCTGGAAGATCGAAGACATGGGTCGCGATAGTATCAGTGACCGTGTGTACAAAAGTCGAATTTATCCTTTGGAGGCTTTAAATGAAGCATACACAAAACCACATCAAGAAGACGTCAATCTTCGCACACTTGAAATTGCATTCGATCGCACTTGCCAATTTGCTTGTAGCTATTGTAACCCTGCTTTCAGTAGCACATGGGTTCGAGACATACAACGCAACGGTGCCTATGAGCGCCTGGTGTCAGATGGGCGTGGGCACTTTACTCACGATCACCCTAGCAGTCAACTATACCGCTTTGGCGAGACGAATCCCTATGTTGAGGCGTTTTTTAAGTGGTGGGAAACAGATCTACATCGAACTCTTCAAGAGCTAAGGATCACCGGCGGAGAGCCGCTAATGTCGGGTGACACTTGGAAGTTGTTGGATTGGTTTAAAACCAATCGAGGTCGTAGTCGTACCCGCCTGGCCATTAACAGTAATCTAGGACAAGAAGTAGACCTAGATCGATTGTTAAGTAGTATAGATGGAACTGAAGTAGACATCTATACCAGTAATGAAAGCACCGGTGCTCAAGCAGAATATATTCGTGATGGGCTAAACTATGCGGCATGGTTGTCTAACATACAGAAATTATTAGACTCGCCTCGCATTAGAGCTGTGCATTGTATGGCCACAATCAATGCCCTGTGTTTGATCGGGTTGCCGGACCTGTTGACCCAGCTGGTAGATTTAAAAAGGACGTACGGACGTGAACGTGTGAGCTTTACATTAAATATCTTGCGTTTTCCCAGCTTCCAAAGTCCATTGGTCCTGCCAGATCATCTACGTCGTACATTTGAATTAAATCTAACTGAGTGGTTGCGTAATCATCGCCGTAATCCCCTATTGCACGAACACGAGCTTAACCATTTACGCAGACTAATAGACTATTTGGATGTGGTCAAAACTCCACACTCAGATGCATTTGAACTGCCCAAACTACACAACGACGTCAAACAATTTTTTACACAGTACGACCAACGCCGTGGTAAAGACTTTACAGCGACATTTCCTTTATTGGCAGACTGGTATAATTCACTGTGAGTAAAAAAATTATAGGCAAATACAATTGGCAAGATCGTGTGCCCAGCTATATTCCTTTGGAACAACTGTCAGAGCAACAACAACATCGTCTGATGGAGTCCAACACATTTTGTATGCTCCCTTGGATACACTTACACGCATGGCCAGACGGTCGTGCTTATCCGTGTTGTTTAGGCAAGGCCGAACATCCAGTGGGCAATTTTAAAGAAAAGTCAATGAAGGCAATATGGAACGATGATGCCATGCGGCAAATGCGTCGTAATATGCTGGATGATCTTCCATGTAAAGAATGTAGTGATTGCTACGAGCAAGAAGAGCACGGCTTTGCCAGTATGCGTAACAACAGCAACAAGAACTTTGGACAACACGTTGCCGAAGTAGATGCCACACGGCCCGACGGCTCAACACCCAACTTTCAACTACATTACTGGGATGTGCGATTCAGTAATATATGTCAACTCAAATGTCGCAGTTGCGGCAGCATCTTCAGTAGTCGTTGGTATGATGATGATGTTAAACTATGGGGACGAGAGCTACGCCCACGTGTATCATTCGCCGGCCGACACGAAGATGATGTGTGGGAACAAATGCAAGAGCATGTTCCACACCTAGATCAAATATACTTTGCTGGTGGTGAACCCCTGATCATGGAAGAACATACTCGTATATTAAAATTGCTGATAGAAAAAGGCAACACCAATGTACGATTAATCTACAATACCAATTTAAACGAATTATGCTATAAAAAACAATCGGTGTTGGACCTATGGAAACAATTCCCCAATGTGTGCGTAGCAGCCAGTTTAGATGACATGGGTGCCCGTGCCGAGATTATACGGTCGGGCACAGACTGGGCACAAGTAGAACAAAATATCAGAGATTTAAAACGTGAATGTCCACACATAGACTTTATGATCAGTCCTACCTTGAGTATGATGAACATCTGGAACTTTACTCGATTCCATCGTTACATGGTTGATCAAGGATTTATACGGGCACAGGATTTTAACTTAAACATCCTGCAAGGTCCACAAGAATATCGTATAGACATATTACCGGCCGATATTAAACAACAATTCAAACTGGACTTTGAAGAACATATCCGTTGGTTGGAACCCCGAGATGGAATACAACGTGCCACTGGCGGATTCCGTGGTGCCATTGAGTTTATGATGGCCACAGACAACAGTCATTTGTTACAAGATTTTTGGGAAACTGTTAATGATTTAGACTGGAGTCGTAGTGAAAGTTTACTAAGTGTAGTACCAGAACTAGAAGCTATCGTACAACATCGTCCTCGGGATAAAAGGATACCTCTCAAGTGAAGATCCCACACGATAAATTTTGTGTGTTACCCTGGGTCAGTTTAGAAACCAGTCCTGTAGGCACTGTGCGTCCTTGCTGTTTGGCCGACAATGAAATAGTAGATAATAGTGGAGAAAAGTTCAATTTGGCCACTGCCAGTTTTGTTGGTATACAAAATAGCAATAGTATGCGAGAACTACGTCAAGAGTTCATTGATGGAAAACAACCGCAAACCTGTCGCAAGTGTTGGCGTGAAGAACGCAGTGGACGTACCAGTAAACGTATGCATACCTTAGACAGACTTAAACACATGTTGCCCGACCAAGCCTGGACCGCGGATGCTAAACCCCTGATGTTCCTTGATCTTAAGTTAGGCAACATCTGTAACCTTAAGTGTCGTATCTGCGGTTCGTGGAGCTCAAGTACCTTTGCCACAGAAGAATTGGCCGATCTGGGTCCAGATGAAGATCGTAAGACAAATCATCATTATCAAATGTTACGTCAAGGAGCTTGGCCCAGAGAAAATCCCACTTTTTGGAATGAAATAGATCAGGTGGTAGATCAAATACAGTATATAGAATTCACTGGTGGTGAACCATTCATGATCCAAGAACACTTTGATATGTTACAAGGTATCGTAGATCGTGGCATTGCCGACCGTGTTGAAATACACTACAACACCAATGGTACACAGTGGCCCGCGGCCGCAGAAGCCATATGGAAACATTTTAAAACTGTAGAAATAGCATTTAGCATTGATGATGTAGGTGCACGGTTTGAATACCAACGTTCGAATGCTGTATGGAATGAAGTCCAGGCCAATATTGAACTATTTAAATCCATGCGTGAGCGCAACAATAACATACGGTTGCAAGTTTGCACCACAGTTAACGTGTTTAATGTCTACTATCTTGAAGACGTGGCTGACTGGATTGCCAATCAAACGTTTGACTTTGTTTACTGGAACATGATGCACGAGGCTTACTATTTTAGTATTAGCACCTTGCCTGAAGCCGCCAAACAGGCTGTGGCTGATAGATTAATGAATGCTGTAGTTGATGAGTCTACACGTCGAGAATTTAACCAGATTATAGATTTTATGAACAATGGTGCTAGTCTAGACGGCAATATCTTGCGTATGCGTGTGGCAGATTTAGATCGCAAACGTCAGCAAAACTTAGCCGTGGTACAACCAGAATTTGCTAATATAATAGAATACAATGGACCGACCTGATACCTTGTGCATGGCACCGTGGACACACACTTATCTAAGTCCACAAACTGAACGTCGTATGTGTTGCGCAAGCCGCGAGCCTGCACAGAGTTTTGAACAGTATATAGATACCGGTGCTGGCACAGGAAAGTATACCCCGCTAACATTAGATCAACACTGGAACAGTGAACATATGCGGTCGGTACGACGTAGAATGATGGCCGGTGACACGTTACCAGAATGTGACGTGTGTAATAGCAAATTGCTTAATACAGATGTTTATCGCAGTTACTTTAATCAATTGTTTGGCCACAAGTATGACGAATGTATAGCAGCAACAGATGCCACTGGATTTACTACAACCAAACCTGTCAGTTGGGATTATCGCTTCAGTAATCTATGTAACTTTAAATGTCGCATGTGCGGTGACATGTTGAGTAGTAGTTGGGAAATAGAACAACGCACCAATGATATGGTCAATTGGGCAGATTCCAAAAACAATTGGATGCGACCCGAAGTACGCAAAGAAATTACCGCTTTCCAAGACACGCAAATAGAAGCTGAATTTGCTCAAGCAGTGACAGAACATCGTGTTGAAGAAGTATACTGGGTCGGTGGTGAACCACTGATGTACGAACAACACTGGCGTTATATGAAACAAATAGTGGATCAAGGAGATGGGCCACGTGTATATGCCAGATATAACACCAATCTCAGCAGAGTTGATTATCGAGGTGTTAATCTGTATCGTGACATCATAGCACATATACGCGACTGGCAAATCTGCGCCAGCCTTGACGGTACAGGACGTGTAGGGGAATACATACGCACAGGCTTAGACTATTCTGTGTGGCTGGCCAACTTCCAACAGGGTTTAGAATATGCACAGCATCGCAGACAAATGCGTATCGACTTTACATTAACTTTACCCGGGCTGTTGGAAATCAGCAACATTACTAGACTGGCACTAGAACTAGATGTAGACATATTAGCCAAGGTTGTATTCAGCTTCACGCCAGACATCATCTTAAGCCCCTTGGCACTGCCTAGACCATTGTTAGATCGCCGTATAGATGAACTAGTACCCATAACTACAGGAGCACTCAGAGACGTGTTACTACAGTTAAAAAATCGTCCTACATTTGCAGAAGCGTGGCCCGATACTTATCAAGCAGGATTAGTCAAAGGCAAACGTCGTGTACTACAGTTAGAACGCATACGTAACGACTCCTATACACTAAAAGATATCTTAAGTGAAGACAAAGAAATACAGGAATGGTATGAATCAATTATTACTTGATGTTATAGAAATAGATCTAGGAACTCCCGACGATCTATTAACGGTATATGTCAATGTTTATGATAATAGTTTAAGTCGCAAATGGCTTGACGCCGTAAACAACTTGATAAAGAACAACTATCACTTAGAGAAAAACTATTGCTTTTTGGGATTTGCCAACAGTACAAGAAATGGAGAATATCTATTAGAGCAAGTAAATCAAAGTATTGCTGCTATCAATAGTGCTAACTTAGGGTATCAAATCACAGATCACTTTACTTTGGCAAATAGCGTAGATAGTCGTGGTGGAGTTGATCAACTACACTTTAATCAATTACACAAGTATTTCGAAGATTTACAAGGTGGCAGCGGACATATCAGCAATTACTATTGGTCTGCAGATAATACTACACGCTGGCACATACGTCAGTTAAACTTGTTATGCCACGAGTTTGAATCGTGGCAACTAAGCTGGCGTAAGTTACACACAGCACCAGAATGGCAACGACCTAGTCAACTGATGTGTTGGCTTAATGCGCCACGATTCACACTTGATGAGGAAGACTATGAACTATTTGGCATAGAAACTATTAACCGTAGTCTAGGTGGGGTATACGTGGGTGTTAACAAGGCAGTGGGCAAACACCATTGGGAAGTATTTCACGATGAAGGTAGAGACAGTCGAATCAGTGAATTAACCACTACCACACTTAGACCTCAAACAGAAGCCGCTGGAGATTTTGATATAGAGTGGGCCAATGACCCCGGAGCATTTCCTTGGCAAATTAAACAACTTAAAGAATTCCGTAACTGGTTGACAGACAACGGATTTGATCCAGAAGATACGTCATTGACAATAGGACACCCGCAGGTGGGACAAGTGGATTTGATCCGGAGCTTTGGCACAAAAGATTATCAAGAAATTTGGTATCAGTTAAATACTCGGCTTGATGTAATAGCCGTACGCACCAGCAACGCAGAGGCACAATATCCATATCGTTGGTCAGATGCGGATTATATGGAACAGCAAATAAGGAACTTAAAATGAAATGGATTCGTAATTTAATTAATCGTATTCGACTAGAGATACGCTATCGTAAAAAACTTAAAGAGCTACGCAAAAGAGATCCTTTTATCTATAAATGAAACTGGAACCAGTTAAACATATACTCGGCGTCAGTGCCGGGTATCACGATGCCGCTGCTACAGTTATAAACACCCGTGGCGACATCTTATTTGCTGGACATGCAGAACGTTATAGTAAAAAGAAAAATGATGCCAACTTACACTCTGAGTTGATATGGGCAATAAGCGATGACGATCGTTCAATTGATCATATTGCTTACTATGAAACACCCTGGAAAAAACAACTAAGACAATTGTACTCTGGACAAGGCATAGAATGGAATAGAATCACCACTGGGCAAGTGCTACGTGAACAACTACAAGGATTTTATCACGGAGCAACAACGAGTACACACACGCATCATTTAAGTCATGCCGCAGCAGGATTCCAGACTAGCCCGTATACAAAAGCCACAGTTGTGGTTATAGATGCTATTGGTGAGTGGGATACTGTTACTATATGGGCCGCGCATTATGACAACGGCCAAGCTAGATATCACCCGTTATGGGCACAACGCTATCCACGTTCAATCGGACTGTTTTATAGTGCCGTTACTCAGAGAATTGGCCTACACCCGTTGGATGAAGAATATATTACCATGGGTATGGCAGCCTGGGGCGAACCCCGGTATGTCGAAGAGCTACGTCCCCTGCTGAATGAAAACCTACACACGGGTATAGATCCAGAATTCTTGTCTGAGGCAAGCAATGAAGATATTGCTGCTAGTGCGCAGGTTTTAACAGAAGAACTGATATATAATATAATACGTCGCGCCCAAGAGTTCAGATGGAGTTCTAATTTAGTCTACCAGGGCGGCGTTGCTTTAAACTGTCTTGCTAATAGAAAACTCGGTGACTTTTTTGAAAACATTTGGATCATGCCTTGCCCTGGCGATGCTGGTAGTAGTCTTGGCGCTGCCGCACTGGCATACGGACACAGAATTAACTGGAGAGATGCGTACCTTGGCCATGAGATCCCAGGTGATTATCCTGTCAGCGCCTGTGTCGATAGTTTACTCAGTGATAGAATCTGCGGTGTCGCTAGCGGTCGGGCAGAGTTTGGACCCAGAGCTCTTGGAAATAGAAGTTTACTCGCCGACCCAAGAGGACCGGATATAAAGGAGAAGGTAAATGCGATCAAACGCCGTCAACAGTTCAGGCCGTTTGCGCCGGTTATTTTGGCTGAGCATGCTGAGCTATTTTTTCGTATGCCCAGCGGCTTCAGCCGTAGTCCTTATATGCAGTCAGTTGCCGATTGCCGCCAGCCTGACGCTTTTCCTGCTATTGTTCATCGTGACGGTACTAGCAGAGTTCAGACGGTTGAAGATAATGGCTCTGGCATTAGACGTTTACTCGAAGCGTGGTACAAGGCCACCGGATGCCCCATGCTGTTAAACACCAGCTTGAACATACGTGGTGAACCCATGGTCAACGACAGATCAGATGCCGACCGTTTTGAACAGTTATATGGTGTTCGGGTACACAGTTAAAGATAAGTTTCTAACCCGCCGCGTCGACGTAGATCCTGTGTACAGCAACTGATGCCACCATCCCAGAAATAACTGTGTCGCAGTTCACTAATGATAGGATTAATTCTGTGCCGATGACAGAAATCAAACACATCTTTATTATAAGCACTAAAGATAACATTCTCTTCGTCCAGCACTAAACAGTTGACATCAAACACTGTTTCAGCAACAAAACCTGTCCACTTGTTCAAGTAAGTATCTACAAAGCTGGTAAACTCTGCTGTAGGAGTCTGCCCTTGTACATACCAAGCACCCGGATTTGATTCCCACTTAAATTTGCCTACTTCCATTGCTGCCCAGATACTACTGTCCCAAATCTTCATTACTTCCCAACCAGGAAAGTCTTCGGCCAGGTGCAAGTGCATATCGTGTTTACTGCTTAGTATAACACCAGGCTTGAGAATAGCAAATACAGCATCGCCATGTCCGTCTGTTACAGCTTCGTGTATTCTATAACGACTATCCAGGCAATTGTCCACAATCCATTGGGTTTGCTCGGGACGCAAGTAATCACTGTTATCAAAGAACACATCAGTACCTACACGTACTATACAACTGGCACTGGCACCGTTTAATATGCAATCGGGATTCCAGTCTACACCGTGCGGGTTAACTACTTGATCTGCATAGTCTCGACAAATATCATCTAGTTCGGTCATGGGCAATACTCTAAGCAACCGATCACCTAGACTAATTTGCCAATCACGTGGAGTCAACGGCGGAAGCGGAGCACCGCCTTGGGTTTGTAACTGTTGAAACACATGTTTATTGATTAAATTGGGTCTACGCACACGAGCACCATATTGTTCTATAGTGCGTTGAAGATTGTCGAGGTCTTCTTCGGTTTCGTGTAGAATATGCTGAAGTTGGGCACGTACTTGTGGATCGTCAATAAAGTCAAAGTAGTCAGGGCTGTAAGCACGACCTACTATGACTTCTTCAAGAGGTTGCCAGCTGGTGTAAGAGTTTATCATGTAAAGTATTTAAGCGGTTATATTTTGATTCTAAAAATACCTGTTGATTGTGTTCAATATCTGCTCGACAGGTTTCAAACCAACTGTGTAGGTCTTTGGACTTTAATTCAGCGATAGTTTTTGCTACTTGTAGCCAACGTTGGGTATTATCTTTGATCAAATCATAGCCGGGATCAATGGCATGATCAAATGTACGATATCCCAAACTTCTTAACTGGGCCAAACTACCTGCTGGGCCAACCAGCACAAATGGATGTCCGTGTTTAAGACATTTAAATGTTTTCTCAGTCAAAAAAGTTCCACCAGATTGGTCTGTGTCAAAGTGAGTTTCTATAACAATGCTACAGTAAGATTCTGTATAGTGTTCTACTACCAATCGACTATGATCGTTATGTTCGTCTGCAGTTAATTCATCGCAACGATACGGCCCGCCTGCGATAAAGTTATCTACATGACAATCAAAAATAGCACCAGTTTCAATAGGGTTATCCGTCCGTGGATCCAAAAGCCAAGGTAACCTTGGTTCTTTGAGAGTCACCTGGGTATTATAACTCCAAAAACTATTTGTCAACAAGCCTCGAGCATATAGATCTGCAACCACTGTGGCACGCCACCATTTGTGTGTTCTGTTTAACACAGTAAAGTCACGTGATCGAGCACGATGGTGTACAGGTGTAGCAGGTTCGTTACGATTGCGTTCCCAATACAGTAGTTCATCCCCGGGAAAATATACAAAATTTTCAATGCTATCTGCTGCAGTATTGGCACTGATAAATTGATAACAGTTGTCAGGCAAATTGTGTTTTTGACACCACCAATTTAATGTTTCTTTTATCCAATGCGGATTATCTCCTTCATCATAATAAAATAGCAAGCGTAGAGTTTTATTTTTTACGTGTTGTTTTACTGTGTCAGACAATAACTTAAAATAATCTATAGTAAAGTTAAAAAATTCAGGTGCAATGGTATAAAAACTGCCAGGAGGAAAGTCTGTTATGCTATAAAGCTGTAATGGATACGAGTGTTTAGCACAATGCTCGTATAGGTTAACTGGCACTGTGTGAGGCCAGTGTCGACCAAATTGCCGCCATTCAGTGGTATATGGATCAGCTGACCATTGGGCCAATGCTGGGTAGGCTTTGCCCTGTACCACTCGGTCAGCGACGAAATTAAATACTGATGTCATCTAACATCTCAGTTAATTCCGTCCATAATACTTCACCAAAGTTGCCGCCGTAAAAATGCCGATAATTATGCTCAACTATGGGCAAACAGCGCTGATGCAAGTCTTGTCGTTGTTCCGCAGTTAACTCGTCTAGCTGTTTTAATAGCGCAACTACCTTTTCAATTCTGAGTATATCATCTGTTTCTAAATCATAACTTTCATCAAACACATCGCTAAATGTTTTAAATCCGTATTCTCTTAAATACGCAAGCGACCCAGCTGACGCAACCAACACAAATGGCATCTCTAATGCTATTGCTTTAAATGTCTTTTCAGTTATGTGTGTTCTACGTCCAAAATATACTGTTTCGGTTGGAACGTATACTAAACTATCCTTTGCTTCATCAAAATTAGTCAACCAACATGACGTCATGTTTTGGGTTGCTTCGCCAACAAATGTTCGTGGAAGGTCTGCCCGATCAAACACTTTGATTATATCCTGGTATACATTGATATACTTTTGTGCTATACTAATGATATCTATATTTTCTTCAGGGCATATTCTAGGAGCACTAATATGATTATGCTCCAATTGGTTTTTAAATACATTATAAAGAAACAACACACGATGATCACGCCGACCACCTACAATACGATTAGGACTCATAAATGTTTGAGTAGGATTACGATACTTTGCACGTGGAATCAAAAATGTTCGATCATATCCGCGAAACCAATCTAAGCAGGCCCAGCCGTGATAAAAATAATAGTGTGGCGTCCATTTATATTTTTGACACAGTGCGTCTACGGACTCTCCACGCTCGCTCACTACAACATGTCCGTGTGGAATTGGCTTGACGGGCAAACCTTTGTCATCTGTAATCCAGTGTGCTAAATTCTCAGCAACGTATGGTTTATTGTCATAATATTCGGACGGCCCCCGTGCCCAAAGATCTGTATTACAGTTACATACTTTATCAAATAAGGTCTGATATAATTCTAAATCTACCGGTTCTTGATCGTGCATAAACACATAGTCGTTTTCTACTATGCTATCACTGCCCAAGTTAAATAGATGCTCTGGGTCAGTGTGCCCAGGCGGATCACAAAAAAATAATCTAGTTCCAACACGATTATCCCTAAACCAAGGCCAAAATGTATGGTTGTAAATTTCATCTATTCTAATCATGTTTGACGTATTTTATTCTGGTATTAAACCTAATTTGTTTGCTCACGAGCAGATTGCGGATACGATTGATCATGCCAGAGAGTTAAGCGGTACTAGGTATTTTTGGTGGACGAACTATTTAACTGACTACGCAGGCTTTGATTTTTTATATGAACCTGTGCCCTGGGAAGCAAATCAAGTACACACCTGGCCCAGTCAGCATCAACAGAACGGTGGTACACAGTTGGTTCCCAAACAGTTGACTACAGCAACTAACTACAATCACCCTGTACTCAAAAGAAAAGCCGGGGTTCCTATTGTAGGCATTGATCATGGAGAAGGATTCACAGTCACGTGCGACGTCACTACACGTTATATCAGTGACTATCTGGGCACACTACGTAGAGTGTTGGCCAAAGTTGCCAGTGAATATGTCTGGGTAATTGGTAGTGTTTGCGACTACAGCACATTTGACTTTACTTGGCATCCAAGCGAATGGCAAGCAGATATGTTGCATGTATTTGCATCCGACGAGCAAAAGTTCGGAGATACTTTTTATGTCCATGTGCCCAGCTTCTTAAAGAAAACACAAAAGTTAGCACTATTAGAATGGTTTGAAACCATACACTTTGTTCCAGACATCAGCGTACCACGTAAGCCCATTCCCACAGTGCGGCATGACTCAGACAGTCAGGTTGACGCTGTTAGAGCCCATGAATTTACTACACCTGTGGTGTTATTTTCCACTGTGGATATTGAGCCAGACCATATTCCCACTGTTAATTTGTGGAGAGAACCGGTCAAGTCTATCACTCCGTTGACCGCCGGTGCTGGTATAATCCTTGTTCCCAGAGAAGCTAAAAATTATTTGACAACGCAACTGTATGATTATCCTTATATAGATCGCACCCAGCGTCACTTGTCAACAGATGCTCCGTTAGACATAGTGTTCATAGATAACGGTGAGCCCGATGCACAAACAAATTGGGAATGGTTATTAGCCCGAACAGCAAAAAATAGAATACATCGTAGTTCAGGAGTTGCAGGTCGCGTGGCAGCTTATCAGGCAGCTGCCAAGTTAAGTACTACTCCTTGGTTCTTTGCTGTATTTGCTAAGTTGCGAGTTGAGTGGGAGTTTGATTGGGCATGGCAACCCGATCGCATGCAAGAATCTAAACATTATATTTTCCACGCACTAAATCCTGTTAATGGATTGGTATATGGACATCAAGCTATGATAGCATACAATAAAAAATTAGTATTAGCAAATACTGGTACAGGCCTGGACTTTACACTAGATAATGCACACGAAGTGGTTCCTATCCTAAGCGGTGTTGCTAACTATCATTATGATGCATGGACTTGTTGGCGTACCGCATTTAGAGAGTGCATTAAATTACAAGATAATACTGATGTAGAAAGTCAGTATCGTTTGCGTCAGTGGCTAACACGAGATAATACCACTGAACAATGGAGTCGTAAGGGCGCAGAAGATGCTGTGGAATATTACGACAGTGTAGGTGGAGCTATGGAGGAGCTTAAAAAAAGCTACGACTGGGCCTGGTTGGCTAGCTATGCTTTGATAAAGCGGAATCTAATACCGCATCAATGATATACTCAACTTCGAGATCACTAAGTTCTGGATAGATAGGTAAACTTAGCACACGTCTACTTAACGCTGACGCAACACTTAAGATATCCGGTCCGGTATACTCTGCGTAAGCAGGTAACTCATGTAACGGTTCCTTATAGTGTACCCGTGTTTCAATACCTTTAACGGCTAGATTACGCTGTAGTATATCACGATTGTCCACATCAATGACAAACTTGTGATACGAATGGGTTTCAAAGTTATTCACATCAATCAAACTCCTAATACCAGAACCTTTCAAGCGACTTGTCCAGTACAGTGCGATATTCTTACGTCTAGCTTGCCAAGCATCAATGTACCGTGTTTTAACCATCATTTGCGAGCAATCTACTTCACTCATGCGGCTATTGGTGCCAATTGCGGTGTGTCGAGGTTTACCGTTGTTGGTCCACTCCCTAGCAAACTCTAATAGATCTATATCATCTGTTACTACTGCACCGCCATTGCCATAGGCATTTAGGTTCTTCATTGGATCAAAACTAACGGCAGTGGCATTGCCCACTCTATTCGAGTTGTTGCTTAACCAATGTTGAGCACCGTCTTCTATAATCAAGTCGGTACCCCAGAAGCGGTCTGCGTTGACCGCGGCACCATACAGGCCAACCAGCACAGTTGCTTGTACACTTAGGTCGTGTGGTACTTTATCTTTGTTTAATATGCCGTAGACATCGGTATCAGCAATATATACCTCCCAACCGGCACGTATGAATGCGTTGGCTGTGGCCACGTAAGTCATTGTGGGTACAACTACTCTAGGTGGGCTTGTACTCGTTTGTAGTCGATAAAACTCGGCGATTATCTCCAAGGCCTGACTACCCGAATGGCATGTTATAGCATATTTGCTATGATTCTTTAGAGCTAGCCAGTTTTCAAATTCAGCGGTATAGTTGCCCTGCATGAGTTGGCCACTGCGTAACACTTCGTCTGTGGCATCTAATATCTCTGTGCGAAGCGTGTTATACTGTTTTTTTAGCCCAGTAAAGGGAATTGTTAAGCCATTCATAATATCTCTGGAAGCCTTCTTCAACATCAATTTTAGGATCGTAGCCAAGAATTACTCTAGCACGATCAATATCTAATGCACCTCTACTAGGAAAGTCCGCATCTTTATCTCGAACTTCCACAGTGCCTTTGCCTACAATTCGAACAATCATTTCTGCGGCTTCTAACAATGTTACTGACTGTGACTTAGTAATATTATATATACGATTGGCACTCATAATACGTGTAGCAGCGGATACAATACCATCAGCGGCATCATCTACATAGGTAAAGTCCAAGGTTTCTTCTGCTCCGTTTACCTGAAGAGTTTCTCCACGCATAGCGGCCAGCATAAACTTGGCAACAACTCTATCCTCAACATCGAGCGGTCCATATACAGCACTGGGACGTATGATAATGTAATCAAACGCACCGCGACGATGATAATCTTTAACCAGTTGTTCCCCAGCCAGTTTCATAATACCATACTGCCCAATTGGATTACACTCAGTATCTTCTGTGACTTGATCTTCAAAATCACCATAGACCATTGAGCTACTAATATAAACAACACGGCCTACCTTGTGGGACTTGGCACTTTCTAAGATGTTAATTAACCCTTCCATCATGACTTGTGCACCATTTGCAGGATTGGCATTAACTACTTTTTGTCTAGGAAAGCTGGCCATATGTATAACGACATCGGGTTGGTGTTCACGGACAAGCCAGTCAATTCCGTCTCGGTCGGTAATGTCGATTCGATAGATTCTATCGGTGGCAATCTTTTTACGACGTTCGGTCATCAAATAGTCAAGCTCGTCCTGCGGTATAATGCCGTAGTTGGTTTGGGTGTCTGTGATAACAACTTGGTGTTCTTTTGCTTCTAGTCGAGCGGCTACGTTATGACCAATAAGACCCAGCCCGCCTGTGATTAAAAATTTCATTTACCCCACCTTAACAAATACTCTGTTGCCAACTGATCTTCTATTTCACCGTAGACTACGATTCGATGCCCCCAGTTATGTTCATCGGCACGTACAATGTATCGTGGATCTGAACAATGCTCCATTACCCACTGTCCTTGTTCTGTTTGTTGCCATTCCCACAATGGTTGTGCGGCATACAGTTCTGGATCCTCTACATCACCCATGCCAAACGAATGGAAGTTGATTTTTTGCATACTATTAATTATAACAGAATACCAATGACTATGCAAGTAATTTAGTGAATGGTTTGATCTTTTGGTTAACGGTTAACAGATTGCCATACCCAATTGTGTAAGCGTCGTTTATCTTTAATGTTAAATCAATAATCTGATTATATTTTTTATAGTCGGCTTCGTACAACCAATTAATTTCATTGACTCCATGGTGTTGTTCGTTAGTTATTAGTTTTGTTTCTTTATCAATTAACTTCACATTACCACCAAGACTGGCCAACCAACGGGTAATTATAGGAGTTAGTATATCAGAATGTCTAAACATTTCAACTGTCAGAAACCCCCAGTATCTGACAACGGTATCTTCCCAAATGATATCACTGGTAAATGATTTTTCTGATACAATAATCTCTTGTGTGGCATCTGCTAATTGCTGTTCAAATGATGTAAATGATGTTAATCTTGCCGCTTTTAACTGGGGATAACATTCTTCGTAAAACTTTTTTAAAAAGTCACTAAACTTCCAACAATGCGCCTTGATAATACTGTTAATGGCTTGTCGGTAAACACCTGTCTGTGCTACAAAGAAATAACACATATAAATGGCTAACATGGAACGATAATCATCTCGAGAGCAATCGTTGTGCCCGGTGACAAATTCTAATGCTTCAAACTTTCCATTTGGATGTATATATCTAGTAGTAATTAGTCCCCACCGCTCTCGATATTCTCTTGAATATGTTTCAGCATCTGGACTTACAAATTGTTCATAGGCTGTAGCAAACAAATTATATTTGTAAGGTTTATCAAACTCCTGATACCATAGATCTATTGTGGTGCCCGGTAATCCGAGTATAATTTCAGCACTAGCAGATAAATTAAATTTCTTCTGAAGATACAAGGCTAAGTTCATTTTATCTTCGGCACTAACATCTACACGCTGTATGTTATCTAACACTTGTTGATGGAATGATTGTTGACTAACTTTATAGTACGCTACTAACTTGAACTTGGCGCAGATTTTTAATATTTTTTTAATAAGACGAAACTTCTTTTCTATTTTTGCATATCCAGCAAAGTGTAGCTCCTGAAATATTTCCCCAAGACTTGCTTTGTTTTTTTCAAGTATGTACAGAATAATCTTTAAGTCACGTTCGCCTGCAGCACCAAAGTTTGAATCAGTGATATAAATGGATTTAATGCCAAACTCTACTAGAGCGTTTAGATCTTGTTTAACAACATCAAGGTTTTTAAATATCATTTTACTACCAACACCGCCGCCCCAATCACAAAAAGAACAACTAAACGGACATCCACGAGTTGTTTCAAACTTAGCTACCATATTTGGGCTATCTCGGTGTTTACGATATTCTGTTAGATATTCTTTGATTGCTGGCAACTGTGCTTGGTATGATGAATAGTTCCAGTTGAATTCTCGTTTGTATGTTTGTTTTTTGCTTTTTAACAACAGTTGTCTAGATGATGTAGGATAAACAATCTGCTCAATTAAATTCCAGTCTACAGAATTATTATCATCAAGATTATCTAATATATCGCATATTGCTAGTTCTCCATAAATTTCTCCTGGTAAACTGGCATCAATGAATGGATATTTTTGAAACCAGTCTTGATTATGTTTAAAAAACTGTTGTGGACCACCAGTTATGATTAAACAATCGGGATAGGTTTCTTTAACCCATTGGCATAGTTCTAAACTTCTTTCGTAATTCCATACATACAAACTAACACCAAACACACTAGGTGGATTCTTGGATATTGATTCTTTTATTTCATCTAAATCGTAATAGAATTCACAACTGGGAATAACCCAGTTATATTCACCAACTCTTTTTCCATTTAGCTCGTAATATGTTTTAGCACTAGGCCATAGCACTGTGAGAAAATCCCACGAGTCCTGTAATAATTGTAAGAAGTATATGTTTTTCATTATGCACCCCGTAACAGGGACTTATTATACTTACTTCTTTTTGTCGGCTTCGGCTGACACCACACGCTGACGTAATCCTGAACTGGAGAATGAGTGATCGCGTCCGTTAAAGATTGGAACAATAGCCCGACTGGCGCCTTCTCGTTTACCGGTATATTCTTTGTTTTGGTATTCAACACCCAGTACACGAATATCAAGCGGAAGTATTAACAGCAAATCGATCAAGTCTTGTTCGGTTTGATACACCACAACTTCGTCCACATAGCGGCAAGCGGCCAATTGTATCTGTCGTTCCACAATACTTTGTACAGGTTTGTTTTTGGTGTCGGGTCTATCAATTGTAGGGTCAGTTTGTAGACCAGCAATCAAGTAATCGCAATGGTTCTTGGCTTCGGCTAGCATGGCAATATGGCCTGCGTGTAACATATCAAAGGTACTGAAAGTAATGCCAATCTTCTTGCCATCATCTTTGAGCTTACGAATGTGATTGAATATCATACTACTATTATAACAGAGTTGTTGTTAATTCACAAGGAATTCTGAAACCATTGGAAAGATTGATTCCAGTGTCGGTGTTTGATGAGATAACGGATCAGCTTTTCGCTGGTGTCTGTGTTGGTTTGATTGGCTGGGTTGCTGACCCTGGCACAGTAAGCAACTAGTTCTTGAGCATTTACTATGCCTTGCTCTACTAGTTCCTTACTGGGTTGACTACTGCTTACTAGTGTGACTTTCAAAGTTTTCCTAACAACTTATCTGTTTCAGGCTGTACAAGATTGGCCACAGCAACAACATCTACTACAAAGTCTACATCACGAATTTCGTGATCATGCTCACTGAAAAATCTAGTGAGCATCTGTTCAACTTCTGCCAGATCCAGACCTTGCTTTAACAAGGTATGCACATTGATGGTTTTTTGACGACCACCTTCTAATTTAATTACAACCTTTTTGATACATTCTAAGGGAACATCAGTTTTGTTTACATCAGCAAGAATGTGTTCCCATTGGGTTAAGAAATCATCCGTGTGTTGCATCAGCCACCGCAGTCTTTGGTTTGTTAGGACCACGGGTGCGACGTTTAGTAGCTTCCGTAACTGGGGCGTCGGACTGTACTGTTGGTGCTACTGCTCTAGATGACACTGTGGGATCCATACGTTCTGCATCCTTCTTCATACGGGCAGCTTCGGCAACCATGCTTCTGGCATTGAGTTCCATTGCTTTGGCCTGTGCCAACATATTGGCCGCAATGTCACGATCACTCAATGCACCTTGTTGTCCAGCATTCAGTGTAGGAGGTGCAACATAACCAGACTTGGCAACCTGGCCAGCTTTGTATTCAGCTTCAGCTTTGCGTTTAACGTCCGGAGCAACCATACCACGGCTAGCATCATTCTCAGCCATCTTCTTGATAGCAGCCTCGCCCTGCTTCATTTCGTTCAGCATCTTGTTGAGTTCATCCAAGCGGATCTTGGCATCAGGTGTTGGAGTAACAATAACATCACTAGTACGTAGTTTTTTAATCATACGCTCTTGATGCAGAGTCTCTAACACAGGACGACCATCCGGCAAGTAACTACGGTGTAGCGCATCAGCCAGTTCTTCGCTTTGCTGTGCCACGTCGCTTTCCAAGGCCTTCTGGATTGAATCTTGCCAGTGTGCGTGTAAGGTATCTGGGTAGATGACCAAGCACATGTGATCTTCGCCTGGGACCTGACGGAACAGGATACAGACTTTACGGTCTCCGTGTTTACCTACGTGTTTCATAAATGCCATGTTATTCTCCTTGAGTTTCGCCGGCTTCAGCGTTTAATGCTTCTTGGGCTTTCGCCTGAGCTATTACTGCTTCTAAAAATACAGTGAGCTTGTCATAGACCACTCCCACTTGTGTAAGTTCTGCACCACGGAATGCACCACGTGTGCAAGCCAGGTCAATAATGTTCTTGATAGTGTCAAGATCTGCGATTGTGATTTGTGTATTGTCCATATAGATATTTACGACTAATACATGCCGTTAATTTATTTTTACAAAGAAAAACACCCCTAAATGGGGTGTTTTGGTAAAACTGACCTGCTTAATCGAGTTCCAAATCCTGACCAACCATATCTACCATACTGCTATAGCAGGTAGGGCAAAATGCCACAGGTAATATGCCAAAGTGTCCTTGAATGCCACCTTCATCGTCGGTGAAGTCACAGGCACATACATTACACTTGTGATCTGTGCCCACGTGGTCAAATCCTTCGATCATTCTTCAACTCCAAAATGTTTTTTTAATGCTCGGCCTATACCAAGAGTAACACCTTCAACTTCTGAATTATGTTCATTGGCAAATTCAGCACATTCCCGCACAATCAACTGGGCAAACTTTTCAATTTCGTATTTGAAATCATGTCCATCAATGGGATCGTTAGAAATATTAAATCCAGCCTGTTCAGCAAGTTCTCTGATCCGATCTTTCATTTTGTATCTCTCAAGTAAGGTGGTATGTCTGTGTCTGTAATAGCCTGACCAAAGTGTTCCTTGATGATAAGATTCCAAGCTCGCCCACGGCTGTATATGTTATGACTATAGGCCAAGTCAGCACAGTCCTGTACAATTAGTTGAGCGAACAGATCCAAGCCCGCTTGATCTGGATTATCCGCAATGCCGGCCTGTTGCTTTAGTGTTTTAATTTTATCACTCATTAGTATTCGCTAGTGTCCACGGCTATAATAATAATAACTACAGCAATCAACACTAAAGTAATCCACATATCCATTAGTAGTTTTCCTTGACAATGTAGTATTGGGGCTTTTTATATTCTTCCACGATCTTTTGTTCTTTGATAAACCGATTCATCTCAGGTGCAGTAAAAAACATCTTGTGGATTACTGGCTTGTGGGTTGCAGTATCCACTACACTTAGGAACCAGGATTTGACTGCCATATTAGTGTCGACTTTCTTCTTCGTAGTAGGCATACTGTCCAAACGGTGGAACAATAGTCTTGCTACCATGGATAATAAACACAGTATCGCAATACTGCTCATCACCCCAACTACCATTAGGGTAACCGTCTGTGAACATGATATGACGCTTGGGTTCGATTTCGTTTTCTTTGAAGTATTCAAACACACAATCAAAGTCTGTGCCGCCACCGCCTGCAATTTCGTAGCCGGTGATATCATCCAAGTTCTCACTATCAAACTGCTGTGGATTGTAAACCCGTGTATCAAACGATAAGACATGGATACGATAGTTAGGGAACTGCTCCATGATACCGGCTACTTCACCCAGGAAGTCTCGGAGCATTTGATCACCCATTGATCCTGAAGCGTCAATACTGACAGCAATATCGATCATTGGATCCAGCTTCATACCAGGCATAACGGCATCCATGTGCCAGCCTCTGCGACTGTTACGCATCCAAGTATAATCACTTTTAATAGTACTTTCTAACTGCATACGAAGCAACTCACGCCAGTTCATCTTGGGTGCAGTCATGTCTTCAATGATACGTTTAACACCTGCGGGCAGATTACCCGCACCGTCACTTGCGGCCGCCGCTGCCAGCACAGCTTCTTTGATTTCGTCTTTGATCTGTTGACGTTCTTCTGCACTCAACTTGGGACGGCCACCACCTTTGCCGTTTTCCTTACCATCGCCGTCTTTGTCGGATCCTTCGCCGTTGCCTTCACCATCCAAGTGCTCGTCCAGCATCTTGTCAATAAGCTGACCGATATCAATTTTTTCTGCATTTTCGTACAAGAGATCATAGATCTCTTCTGACGCCATACCTTCGTACTTACTATCATACAAGCAAGGAACACTTGTAATAAACTCGCCTACACGATGTTTTTTCAGATCACCATTTACACAATAGTCGTTGGCGATGTTAAACAGCATTGGATCACGATCGCCACGACGTCCAAAGTGATCATACACACAATGCAAGACCTCATGTCCAAACAAGAACTCAACTTCTTTGGGTTTGAGCATGTCTACGAATCTGCTATTGTAGTAAAAATTACGTCCGTCTGTTGCGGCAGTACTACACCATTCGTCAGCGTTTACTAACTTGAGACGGGTGGCCAAGTTACCAAAAAAGCTGGCACGGAGCAATAGGCCCACACGGGCAGTGATTAATTTTTCACGGATTTCACGATCCAATTTAGCGTCAGTAGGACCGCACAAGTTCTTGAACTTGTCGGATTCTTTTTTGTTTACTGAAGTGGCTGTGCTCATAAGTGTCCTAATTATTAACTATACTACTATTATACTACGAATGGA
>Ga0114978_10000584_pt1 | contig 31268 bp, 28 predicted proteins | sample S_140212_EF_Meta_FD_87027 | JGI IMG/M metagenome (GOLD analysis project Ga0114978, IMG submission 87027) | Freshwater microbial communities from Lake Simoncouche, Canada to study carbon cycling - S_140212_EF_MetaG | ecosystem: Environmental > Aquatic > Freshwater > Lake | place: Lake...
TACGGCTGCAATACGCACAAACAGGGGCGCTCAAAGTGCAACAAATAAGGCAGATATTTGCGGACAAACCCTCGGGGGAAAAAATTCTAATTATCCGTGCGCGGAAATAGATCTAAATAACAAAACTGATCATATACAGTGTAAATAGGTAACGCTTTAACAAGATTTGATACAGGTTACCCCGCACAAAAATGATTTTCCTGGACATGTAAAATTCTACAAATACAACTTGGTGGTTACGGGGCACTCGCTCGGCGTGCGATTGAGAAAGATCCTGCAGGCAGCATGAGGACCGTGTCCGTATCCTGCATAGGCTTTGCCGGTGCCCTGCTTCTCGCTCAGGGTGCTCTGGCGCAGGACGGCGCGCCGCCACAACCGACTGTGGCCCCCGTTTCGGCCCAGACCGTGCCGGAAAATGGCGTGATCTCCTATCCCACGGCGTTCTTCGACTCGTTTCGGCCGTCAAACGTCCTTGAGATGATCGCCCGCGTACCCGGCTTTTCCTACGCCGCAGGCGACGCGGTGCGGGGCTTCGCCGGAGCGGCTGGCAACGTGCTGATCGACGGGGAGCGGCCCTCCGCCAAAAGCGTTACCCTGGACGACGCACTCAAGCGCATCGTGCCTCAGAGTGTGGAGCGGCTCGACCTGATCCGGGGCGGTGCCGCGGGCATCGATATGCAGGGCCAACCGGTCGTGGTGAACGTGGTCCGCAAGGACGCCGTCGACAGTACCCTTGCGGTCGAGGGGTCAGCGCGGCTCTATTTCTATGATGGCGGCCAGACCGCGGGAACGACGCGGCTGGAAGGCTCGCGCCGCACCGCCAGGACCACGCTCGAGTTAGCGCTCAGTACCAGCGCCCAGCCCGGCCAAATGGAACACGGCGACGGCATCGTCACCCGCTACACCGGCAACGGTGCCTTAGTGCAGGCCGGCAATATCTCAGCGCGGGCCTATACGCGGGTCTATGCCGCTTCTGGGGCGGGGGAGTACCGGGGATCTCGGGACACCTACCGCGTGAGCCTCGGCTACAAGCACGACGAAAGCGGGCGGGGCGAGACGTCGGACCTACGCGACGCGGCCGGTTTGGCTTTCGTCGACAAAGCGAACAACCGCACGAACAATAACACGGCTGAGATCGGAGCCGATTACCAGAGCCGGATTTCCAACGCCCTGACGGCCCGTATGGTGGGCCTTTTCACCCACGTCGACGACTTCCTGATGTTCGATACCCGTGCCGCGCGCGCGCCACGGCAGATATCCATCAAGGAGACTGTCGGGGCAGAGGCCATCACCCGCGGTTCACTGACCTGGCTGCATCGGTCCGGATTGACCGCCGAGGCTGGCGGCGAGACCGCGTTCAACTCTCTCGACAGCGCAAGCAGCCTGACCAATGGTGGCGCCGCCGTTGTGCTGCCCTCAGCCAATGTCCGTATCGAAGAGCGCCGCAGCGAGGGTTTCGTCAGCACCAACTTCAAGCCCAATGCGCGCACGTCGGTGGAGGCCAGCCTGCGGGTGGAGACTTCGACCATTAACCAAAGCGGCGACGTCGCCCAAAGCAGGGCCTTCACCTTCGCCAAGCCCCGGCTGGTTATGACCTTCGCGCCAAGGCCATCGACACAGATCCGACTGCGCTACGAACGCGTCGTTGGCCAACTGAAGTTCGAGGATTTCGCTGCGGCAGCAGACCTGACCTCAGGCGCGGTCAACGCCGGCAACGCCAACCTTGAGCCCGAACGCGCCTGGCTCAGCGAAATGGTGCTCGAGCAGCGCTTCTGGGGGCGTGGCGCGCTGGTTCTGACGTCCACCCACCGCGATATCCAGCAGGTGGTCGATGTTATTCCGGTACGTGGCCCGAGCGGGGTATTCTCTGCGCCAGGAAATATAGGCGGAGGCAAGCGCAATGACTTCAAGGCCAGCCTCACCCTGCCCACAGATCGTCTCGGGATCACAGGCGGCCAGTTGCGCGCCAACCTTACCCACAGAGAAAGCCATGTGGTCGATCCGGTCACCGGTGTGACGCGGCCTATATCGCTGTTGCGCGTCCTGGAGGGCGACCTGAACTACACCCAAGACATTCCGCGCTGGAACTCGACTTTCACTTTGGAGTCCAGCGCCTTTGGTATCAAGGATCGCAGCTACCGCCTCGGCGAAATATCGACCCTAACCGACATGCCGGTGGTCAAGGCGACCTGGGCCTATAACCCGCGCCCTGACCTGCTTGTGGCGCTTTCGGTCGAGAACCTGGCACAGAAGGAACGGCAGCGCCGCCGCGCCATCTATGCCGGCGGCACGCGCGCCTCTGGAGTGATTGCCACCTACGACTACCGTTCAACGCAGATCCTACCCTGGATTGCCCTGCGCCTGCGCAAGACCTTCTAAGGCGACGATTTGGGCAGCCGGAAAAGGCCAAGACCCATTCGATCACCTTGGCAAAGCGCTGGTCATCGCCAAAATCCCCACCCTTTCGATCCGGCTTCCAGAGGTGAGGCCGCCCCCTCTGACTAGTCGCTGGGCACCGATGCCAAACCGTTCGCGTTGTGATGCAGATCAACTGAACGCGACGGCCTGCGCTCCAACGCCAGGGCTATAGGGTTGAGCCCGGCACCCCTTACGGCGAGCCATCGAGGTTTCTGCGGGATCGCCGCGCCTGAAACGCTTTCCCCACGTCCGCCTCGGAATCGACGGAACCGACAGGCGTGAGCGTTTCCGCCGCTTGCGGCGGGCCCCTGAACAGATTCAGGCGAGATAGAGCCTCTGCATCCGCGCGAGGGCGGCAGTGGTGACTCCGAAGCGCGCCTTTACCAGCTCGACGGGTCCGCCGTATTTGGCGTCGATTTGGGACAACGTCAGACGCATCACCGCCGGGTCAGAACCCATGATCACCTGCAGCACCTCAGGGGCAAGACGGCGCATCGCGGCGGCCTGTTGTTCATCGAGGCCTGCCATTTTCTGCCCACCCTTTAGGGCCGCTGCGTAGGTAGCTGGAGGCGTGTAGACCTGGGTCAGGGCGTAGTCGGCGACCACCGTCTCACGCGGAACGCCAAGCACCGAGAGGATCAGGGCAGAAGCGACGCCGGTGCGGTCTTTCCCGGCCGAGCAGTTGACGGCGAGGGGTGCATCGCCACGCGCCAAACGGGCGAACATGTCCGTGTACTGCGGTGCCAGGGTATCGATGAAACCCATATAGGCGGCAGCAAAGGCCTGAATGGCGAGTTCGCGGCTCGGCACGCGCGTTAGTTGGTCAAGGCTGCTTGCAAGATCATAGTCAACACTAGCCACATGGGCACTCGGCACCTTCAGGAATGGCGTAGGGTCGGCGGCGCGCTCGCTAACACTGCGAAGGTCGCAGATCGTATTGATGCCCAGGCTGCCGAGGTAGCTCATATCGCCAAGTGTCAGGCCGCTCATCACGCCTGAACGATAAAGCTTGCCCCAGCGCACCTGCTTGCCGTTCTGGCTACGGTAGCCGCCAAGGTCGCGGAAGTTGCGACCGCCCTGCAGCGGCAACAGCCGTTCGGCGGTCCAGGCCTCGCCGTCCTTCGCGCGGACGAGAAAATAAGGACGAGGCGATGACCCAGCGGCAACCTCGGTGCCAACCGTGACAGCCTTGCCTAACGGCCGCAAAGCCGCCCCCTTCGCGTAGGGCGCGACAGCTACGAATAGAGCGGCTTGGCCGGCATCAGCCTCCCAATCAAGCTTCACGCGCTCGGGCGAAGTCCGAACGGCGGTCGCGGAGAGAAGCGGCGAAGCGAAGACAGCTGACGGAAGAACAAGCGTCGCGCCAACGGCAGTGGCGCTGTTCAGAAATGCACGGCGATCCATGGCGGGTGTCCTGACGTTGCTCCATGCGAACGCGGCGTTCGCATGGCCTGGATGTGAACGAGTAATTAGAAGCGAACGCGGGCTTCGACGCCGTAGGTGCGGGGCTCATTGAAGATCCCGTAGGAGCCCAGCGACGCGTTTGTGTTATGAAGGAAGAGGTGCGCCTCATCGAGCAGGTTGCGTGACCAGAGCGAGACCTCCAGATTGGCATCGTCGCGGACGGCGATGTCCGCCAGGGCGATGCGCGCGTTGAGGATCAAGGATTGGTCGCTGAGCGTTAGATCGCTGGTGCTTGTGAATTGAGCTTCAGCCCAGTTCGCGTCGATATGGCTCTTGAAACGGGCACCCAAGAACGGCCGCTCATAGTCTATCGAACCGCTGACCGCGTTTGGCGGCGCGTAGAGCGGATTGACCGTGCTCTGCGCACTTGTGAACGGGTTCAAGGCCTTGGAATAGGTAACCTTGGTGTAGGCGTAGTTCAGCGCCAAGGTCAGGCCGTCGATCGGGACGATCTGAAAGTCGGCTTCCAGGCCCTTGCTGTTCCCGTTCGCAGCGTTCGTGGTCTCCAGCGTCCCACGATTGTTGCCTGGAATGAGCGCATTAAAGTCGACCTGGACGTCTTTGATGTCGCCATAGAAAGCGGCCAAGTTCAGGCGAGCGCGGCGCTCCCAGAACTCTGTCTTGGCACCCAGTTCATACATCGCCACCGACTCTGGATTGAAGGCGCGATAGGTCAGCGAGCGAGAATTAGCGCCGCCGGCCTTATAACCGGTGCTGTATTTGGCGTAGACGTTCACGTCGTCAGTCACGTCGTAAGCAACGTCAACCATGGGATCGAAACGGTCCCACTTCTCGTCGAGTGGGATGATACCAACGATCGTCTTAGCGCTGGCGTTGACATAGCTGGGCAGGGCGCCGTTGACGACGTCGAGGGTGCCCGAGCGTTCGTCATGGGTGAGGCGGCCGCCCACCGTCAGATGCACGGCGGCGAGTGAGGCGGGCGTATAGGTCGCCTGGCCGAAAACCCCGTAGCTACGGGTTTTTGCGTGGCTGGCGCGATCAAACGGCACCGCATCGAGATTAAGAGACAGGGTCGTGTAAGCCGTTCCCGTCGCATTCCACTGCATCGAGTTCGGGGTTTGGGCGCTGTCGCGCACATGCTCGCGGTAGTAGAAAAGCCCACCCACGAAATTGATCTGCGCCGTCTGGCCAATGAACTGCAGCTCCTGGCTGAACTGGTTCTGGTAGACGTTGGCGATGCTGTAGCGGCTGAAGTTGCCGTTCGGCGCGTACACCGATAGGGCGGCTGCACCGTTGTCATACTGACCTTGATTCAGCGCGCGATAGGCGGTGATCGACTTTACCTGCAGCCAATCCGCGGCGGTCCATTCCAGGTTAAGGCGATGGCCGCTCGTCTGACCGTTGCTCAAACGAAGGGGAACGCCAACCCGGGCGAACTTCGCACGATCCGGTTGCGGTTGGGCCGCCGGTGCCAGGCCGAGAGTGCCCTTGGTAATCAGCTGCACGAAATAGGGTGTCGTATTGTCGTAGGAGCGGTCGTAGGCGTAGTCGACGGCAACATCGTCGACAGGTTTCCAAAGGGCCTCTATCGCCACACCGTGCTTATCGTAGCTGTTGAAGTTTGGTTGGCCAGAGCTGGTCGGGTTCTTCACCGTTCCATCGCGCTTGCTGATCAAACCGTCGATCTTGATCGAGACGCCGTTATACTCCGGCAGATCAATGTGGGTCTCGGCGCGATAACCTTCGAAATTACTAAAGCCGCCCACGGTGTTCATGCGGAATTTTCCGCTTGGCTGGCGGGTGATGATGCTGATCGCGCCGCCAATGGTGTTGCGGCCAAACAGTGTTCCTTGCGGGCCCTTCAGCACCTCGATCCGTTCGAGATCGTAGAGCGCTGAACCAAGCCCTTGAGCCCGGCCCAGATAGACCCCGTTAATATAGACGCCGACGGCCTGGTCACGCGCTGGTTGGTTGGCGTCACCGGTAACGCCGATACCACGTAGGCCAATGGTCAGGGCCGAGGAGCGGGCAAAAAAGGGTGCGACACGCAGCGAAGGGATCGCGCCGTCGCCAAGGTCGGCCAGCGACTGGACGTGTCGGGCCTCGAGCGATTCCGCGCCCAGTACCGAAATGGCGATCGGGGTGTCCTGGAGATTGGTCGTCCGCTTCTGGGCGGTGACCACGATCTCTTCAAGACCAACGGGATTTTCAGTCGCCGCGTCGGCGGCATGGACCAGGCTGGGCGCGCCACCGATGACTATGGTCGCACCGATCAAGAGCGCGGCGTGCGAGGACGCCGAACGAAGGATAGTTTTCATGGTTTCTGCAATGGCTCCGCCCCCTAGGGGCAGACCGTTCGATAGCGTCGGATCAAGACAGATCGCCACCAGTCGCGTGACATCGACGCAAAGATTTCCCGCTATTTCAGCGACGATTTCTCGACAGATCAGCGCTGGAAAAGACGGGTGCTAAGACGGCCAATTGCCCGCACCACCGGCCGCTACCCTCCCGGGTGCAGCCCCGGCGCTTCCTGGCCTGTGCGAGCGACATATTCCGAATAACCGCCGCCGTACTGGTGGTTTCCCTCGGCGGTCAGCTCAAGGACGCGGTTCGACAAGGCCGCCAGGAAATGGCGGTCGTGCGAGACAAAGAGCATGGTGCCCTCAAAATCTGCCAGGGCAGCAACCAGCATCTCCTTGGTCGCCATGTCGAGGTGGTTGGTCGGCTCATCCAGGACCAGCAGGTTGGGCGGATCGAACAGCATCTTGGCCATGACCAAGCGTGCTTTCTCGCCGCCAGATAAGACGCGGCAGGGCTTTTCAACATCGTCGCCAGAGAAGCCAAAGCATCCCGCTAAGGTGCGCAGCGCGCCCTGGCCCGCCTGAGGGAAAGAACTGTCGAGGAACTCGAAGATGGTTTCTTCGCCGTCCAACAGGTCCATGGAGTGCTGGGCGAAATAGCCCATCTTGACGCTGGCCCCGATACCGACCGTGCCGCGATCCGGGGTGGTGGCCCCGGCCACGAGCTTCAACAGGGTTGATTTGCCGGCCCCGTTTGCACCCAGCACGCACCAGCGTTCCTTACGGCGCACCAGGAAATCGAAACCGTCATAGATGGTCTGGGTGCCATAGCCCTTATGGACATTGCGCAGGCTGATCACGTCGTCGCCCGATCGCGGCGGGCTTCTGAACTCGAACTGAACCGACTGGCGACGGCGCGGGGCCTCGACGCGCTCGATCTTGTCGAGCTTCTTTACCCGGCTCTGCACCTGAGCGGCATGCGAGGCGCGCGCCTTGAACCGCTCGATGAACTTCACTTCCTTGGCTAGCATGGCTTGCTGGCGCTCATAATGCGCTTGGCGTTGCTGTTCGCTGAGCGCGCGCTGTTGCTCATAAAAATCGAGATCGCCCGCATAGGTGATCAGCGACCCGGCATCGATTTCCACCACCTTGCCGATGATCCGGTTCATGAAAGCACGGTCATGCGAGGTCATGAGCAGCGCGCCGTCATAGGCCTTGAGGAAGCTCTCCAGCCAAATCAGACTTTCCAGGTCGAGGTGGTTACTGGGCTCATCCAGCAGCATACCGTCGGGGCGCATCAGCAGGATGCGCGCCAGGGCCACACGCATTTTCCAGCCGCCCGATAGCAGACCGACGTCGCCATCCATGCGCTCCTGGCTGAAGCTCAGGCCGGCCAGCACCTCCCGCGCCCGCGCCTCCAGCGCATAGCCGTCGAGTTCCTCGAAGCGCTCTTGCACCTCGCCATAACGCTCGATTACGGCGTCCAGTTCGCTGGCCTGGTCTGGATCGACCATGGCAGCCTCCAAACGGGCCATCTCGGCGGCCAGGGCGCTGACGGGGCCAACGCCATCCATCACGGCGGCAACGGCGCTCTGGCCCGACATCTCGCCAACATCCTGGCTGAAGTAGCCGATGGTCATGCCGTTATCGATCGCCACCAGACCATCGTCTGGCGGCTCCTGTTCGGTGATCATTCGAAACAGTGTGGTCTTGCCGGCACCGTTTGGCCCGACCAGCCCGACCTTCTCGCCCTTCTGGACGCCCATCGAGGCCTCGATGAACAGGATCTGGTGGCCGTTCTGTTTCGATATGTTGTCGAGTCGAATCATGGGCGGTCTGCTAACGCGGCAGAGCAGAGAACGCCAGTCGCGGTGCGTGGGCGGCACGGGATTGGGTCGCTATCCACCATGTCCTGGTTCGACCAGGGACGACTGTACTTCTGGATTTATGAGCAGGATGCCCTGGTAGGCGACGTCTCCAAGGTCTGGATGATCCTGCAATGCTAAGGCCGCCAGCGCGTTTAGCCGACTGCGTTGTGTTGCGATCCGGCGCTGTGGGGGTTAGACCGGCGCGCCAATTCCAGAACACTTTGGAGACCTCCCGACCATGACCGGCGTGCGCATCGAGACCGACACCTTTGGCCCTATCGAGGTCGCCGCCGACCGTTATTGGGGTGCGCAGGCGCAGCGCTCGCTAGGCAATTTCAAGATCGGCTGGGAAAAGCAGCCCCTGCCCGTCGTGCGGGCGCTAGGGATCGTCAAGCGCGCCGCAGCGGAGGCCAATATGGGCCTGGGCAAGTTGGACCCCAAGATCGCCGAAACCATCGTCGCTGCCGCCAATGAAGTGATCGAGGGCAAGCTCAATGACCACTTCCCGCTTGTGGTCTGGCAAACGGGCTCCGGCACGCAGTCCAACATGAACGCCAACGAGGTCATCTCCAACCGCGCCATAGAAATGCTGGGCGGCGAGATGGGAACCAAAAAGCCGGTTCACCCCAACGACCACGTCAACATGAGCCAGTCGTCGAACGACACCTATCCCACGGCCATGCACGTAGCCTGCGCTGAGGAGATCGTGCACCGCTTGCTGCCCGCGCTGCATCAGCTGCGCGACGCCCTGGCCGTCAAGTCACAGGCCTGGAAAGACATCATCAAGATCGGCCGCACCCATACCCAGGACGCCACGCCCCTGACGCTGGGCCAAGAATTCGGCGGCTATACCCAGCAGGTCCAGAACGGCATCAGCCGCATCGAAAGCAGCCTGCCCGCCCTGATGCAACTGGCCCAAGGCGGCACGGCGGTCGGCACCGGGCTCAATGCGCCGGTCGGCTTCGCTGAGGCCGTGGCCGAGCGGATCGCCCAGATCACGGGCCTGGCCTTCACCACCGCCCCCAACAAGTTCGAGGCCCTAGCCGCGCACGACGCCATGGTGTTCAGCCACGGCGCGATCAACACAGTGGCCGCCAGCCTGTTCAAGATCGCCAACGACATCCGCTTCCTGGGCAGCGGGCCCCGCGCGGGCCTGGGCGAACTGGCCCTGCCGGAAAACGAACCAGGCAGTTCGATCATGCCAGGCAAGGTCAATCCCACACAGTGCGAAGCCATGACCCAGGTCTGCGTGCAGATCTTCGGCAACCATGCGGCCCTCACCTTCGCCGGCGCCAGCGGTCATTTCGAGCTGAACGTCTTCAACCCGGTGATGGCCTACAACTTCCTGCAATCGGTCCGGCTGATGGCCGACGCGGCCGTCTCCTTCACCGACAACTGCGTGGTCGGGATCGAGCCGCGCCTCGACAATATCAAGCACGGCGTCGAAAACAGCCTGATGCTAGTCACCGCCCTGAACGGCAAGCTGGGCTATGATATCTGCGCCAAGATCGCCAAGACCGCGCACAAGAACGGCACCACACTGCGTCAGGAAGCAGTCGGCGGCGGCTACCTGACCGACGCCGAATTCGACGAATACGTGCGGCCGGAGAACATGGTCCATCCGGGCTGATGCAGGCCAGCACCGACTTCGGGACCTACGACTACATCATCGTCGGCGCCGGCTCGGCGGGATGCTTGCTGGCCAACCGGCTCACGGCCAACCCGGAAACGCGGGTGCTGCTGCTGGAGGCCGGGGGCAAGGACGACTGGATGTGGATCCACATCCCGGCCGGCTACATCTACACCATCGCTAGCCCGCGCACGGACTGGCGGTTCAAGACCGCGCCGCAAGCCAGCCTGGGCGGGCGCGAGATCGGCTTTCCCCGCGGCAAGGTGATCGGCGGCTCCTCGTCAATCAACGCCATGATCTACATGCGCGGTCAGGCAGCGGACTATGACGGCTGGCGCCAGATGGGCCTTTCGGGGTGGGGCTGGGACGACGTCTTGCCGTTTTTCAAGCGTCACGAAGACCACATCGACACGGCCAATGGGTTTCACGCTCAGGGCGGCGAGCTGCGGGTTGAACATCCACGCGTGAAATGGGCCTTGCTGGAGGCGATCCGCGACGCCGCCGAAGCTGCGGGCATCGAGAAAATTGCCGACTTCAACACCGGCGACAACGCCGGTAGCAGTTATTTCCAGGTTACCCAGCGGGCCGGGCGCCGCTGGAGCGCCGCGCGGGCCTTCCTCGATCCCGCGATGCAGCGCCCGAACCTGCGGCTCGAAACCGGCGTGATGGTCGAGCGGGTGCTGTTCGACGGAAAGCGCGCCTGCGGCGTTCGCTTCCATCGCGGCGGCCAGGTGTTCGACGCCAAGGCCGATGGGGAGGTGATCCTATCTGCGGGCGCGGTAGCCTCGCCCAAGATCCTCGAACTGTCCGGCATTGGCGATGGGGCGCGCCTGGCGGACTTGGGCGTCGCTGCCGTGCATCATTCGCCCGGTGTGGGCGAGAACCTGCAGGACCATCCGCAACTTCGCCCCGCATTCCGGGTTCAGGGCGTCCCCACGCTCAATACCGACTACCGCAACCTGTTCCGACGCGCGCGCATGGGCATAGACTACGCCCTATTCCGCACCGGTCCCCTGACCATGGCCCCCTCGCAGCTAGGGGCCTTTGCCAAGTCTTCCCCGCGTTACGCGACGCCAAATCTCCAGTTTCACTTCCAGCCCCTTTCGCTGGCGGCCTGGGGCGCGGAGCTGGACCCGTTCCCCGCCTTTACCGCCAGTGTCTGTAACCTGCGCCCAACCAGTCGCGGCTTTATCCATGCCGTAAGCCCTGACCCGCATGCCGATCCGGTGATCTCGCCCAACTACCTGGCCACCGAGGAAGATCGGCAGGTCGCCTCAGACTCGCTGCGTCTGGCACGTCACATCGTCGCCCAACAGCCATTGGCCCGCTATAGGCCCGAGGAATTCAGGCCCGGCCCGCAGCTGACCACCGAAGCTGAAATGCGTGAAGCTGCAGCCCAGATGGCCTCGACCATCTTTCATCCCGCCGGCAGTGCTGCCATGGGGCCGGACCACGATCCGATGGCCGTCTTGGACGAACGGATGCGCGTTCGTGGCGTCACTGGCCTGCGCGTGATCGACACCTCGGCCATGCCGTGCGTGGTGTCGGGCAACACCAATGCCCCAACGATCATGATGGCGGAAAAGGGCGCGGCCATGGTGCTTGCAGACGCCCGCGCCCAATGAACGGATAAATTACCCGGATAAAACTCGACGCCCGTTTTTTATCCGGGTAAATAAGTGCCTGCCCATCGCAGGTGCCGCCATGATCCTCGACCTCGATACACCCGTCACCATCTTCCTAGGCGACCGCTGTATCGCCTCCGGCTCGCTTCGTGACGCCGTCACGGCCATCAAATCTCAATCGGAGCATAGCGAAGGATGTCTGGTATTCGACGACATCACCGCCAAGGTGATCGACCTGGACCTACGCGGTTCGGTGAGCGAGGTGGCGCGCCGCTTTACCCCGCCCAAGACGCCCGGGCGGCCCAAGCTTGGCGTCGTGCCGCGAGAAGTGACCCTGTTGCCGCGCCACTGGGCCTGGCTGGCAGAACAGCCCGGCGGGGCCTCGGTCGCCCTGCGCCTTCTGGTCGAGACCGCGCGCAAAGCCGACGACAAGGCCGACGCCCGCACAGCCCAGGCGGCGGCATACCGCTTCATGGGGGCCATGGCGGGCGACCGCCCCGGATTCGAAGAGGCTTGCCGCGCCCTGTTCGCGGGCGACGCCGCTAAATTCCTGGATCAGACAGAAACATGGCCCGCCGACATCCGTGACTACGCCACACGCTTAGCGACGCCGGCGCTTACCTAAGTCCGTCGCGTCACCGAGAAATCGGCCAGGGATTCCAGCGCCTTGCGCCAGTTGTTGGCCGGGAAGATCGACAGCGCCTGTTTGGCCGTCGCGGCATAGACGGCGGCAAGATCCAAGGTCGCATCGATCGCGCCGGTGCTGACGATCAGATCACGGGCGCGCAGGAAATCCGCATCTGTCTGATCGAGGTTGCCAACAGTACGCTGCCAGAACGCCGTCTCTGCCGTACCAGTGCGAGCGATAGCCAGCAATAACGGCAGGGTCGACTTGCCCTCGCGGAAGTCGTCGCCAGCATTCTTGCCCAGGGCCGCGGTTTCGCCACCGTAGTCCAAGGCGTCGTCGGCCAGCTGGAAGGCCAAGCCAAGGTTGAGGCCAAAATTGCGCAGGGCGTTGCGTGCCTCATCGCTCGCGCCAGCGGAAACAGCGCCCGCCTCAGCGGCGGCAGCGAACAGTTCGGCGGTCTTGGCCGCAATGATCTCGAGATAGACGTCTTGGCCCAAGTTCAGGTCGTGGGCGCGGGTCAGTTGCAGCACCTCGCCCTCGGCGATCAAACGCGAGGCGCGTGCGAGAATGTCGAGGGCCTGGATCGAATGGGTTTCGACCATCAGCTCAAACGCGCGAGCGAACAGGAAATCGCCCACCAGCACGCTCTGCGCCCCGCCCCAGATCAGGTGGGCCGCCACCTTGCCGCGGCGCAGTTGGCTGCCATCCACCACATCGTCGTGCAGCAGGGTCGCGGTATGGATAAACTCTACCGCCGCAGCCAGCTTGAGGCAGTTGTCGCCATGGCCGCCCGCCAGGCGATCGGCCGCCACCGTGAGCAGCGGGCGCAGCCGCTTACCACCAGCAGCGATCAAGTGATCGGCCAGGGCGGGAATCACCGCCACAGGGCTCTGCATGCGCTGAACGATCAGTACGTCCACACCAGCCATGTCCTTGGCAGCCAGATCGATCAGCAAATCGACAGAGCCGGGTTCCGGCGCAAGAGCTGCGAGGGCGGACGTCACGATGGAAGGTTCCTTGCGGAGCGTCTCTCCCCAGTTGCGGAGGTCGCCTTTCGGCGGGATAGGTCAGACTGGCGGGCCGCACAAGGCTTAGAAGCGTTCAATGACGGTTACAGAAGACAGATTACTGAACGGCCAGGTCATCCTGCGCCAGGGTGCCGGTGGCTATCGCGCCGGCGTGGACGCTGCCCTGCTGGCCGCAGCCTGTGCTGCTAAACTCGGCCAGCGTGTGCTGGAGGCGGGTTGCGGACCTGGCGGGGCGATGCTGGCCGCGGCGCGGCGCCGGCCCGGCGTGGCCTTTACAGGCGTCGAGCGCGATCCCGACGCTCTGGCCCTGGCGCAAGAGAATATCGCCCTGAACAGCCTTCAGGACCGCGTGAGCGCCATCGCCGGCAATGTGGTTATGCCCTTCAAGGCCCTGGGCCTGGCACCCTTCGACGCGGCCATGGCAAATCCGCCCTATTTCGACGATCCCACCGCCATCCGTGGCCCTGCCCCAGCCAAGACAGGCGCCTGGATCGCCGACGGCGGCCTCGCCGCCTGGCTTGCCTTCCTGCTGAGCGCCGTACGCGAAGGCGGGACAACGACGATCATCCATCGCGCCGACCGTCTGGGCGACATTCTAGCTGGCCTAGCGCCCAAGGCAGGTTCATTTCAGGTGCTGCCGGTGCATGCGTTTGCCGATGCGCCCGCCAAACGTGTGCTGGTGCGGGCGGTCAAGATGGGCAAGGCACCCTTGCAGTTGCTGCCGGCTCTGGTGCTGCACGCTCCTGGTGGCGCGCAAAGCCCGCAGGCGGAGTCGATCCTGCGTGGGCAGGCGGCCATCGAATGGCCTTGACGCTCTGGTCCTTAAGGCCAAGGTGCGGACCATGCAGATGAGCTCACATGGTAGGCTTCGACACGTCGCGGCCCTAATGATCACCGCGTGCCTTAGCCTTCCAGCTGCGGCTCAGCCCTGGGAGTCGGCTAAGCCCAAGCCCCTGTCTGGACTGAGGCCGTTGATACAGCCCACGCCCGTACCACCCTCGCATGCCCCCGAGGCGGCACCCGCAAGGACCGCCGATCGCAAGCCGACCGTGACCACACAGATGGCCAAACCGACGACCCCAGAGCCAAAGCTAGCCGCCAGGCTCGCGCCCCTCACGGCTCCGGCCCCGCCGCGCGTTGTTCCGCCACGCCCCGCCACGGCAACGGCGACGGCTAGGCCGTCCCTGATCATTATCGACTCCCGCCGGATCGCTGACCCACAGGGCGGCGTGCACCAGTTGGCGTTTATATCCGACCAGTTGATCCATGAGTTCGCCGACCGCCAGGCCGCGCTGGATAGGCTGAAGAATGAGGTGGACGCGGCTCAGGCCGAACTGACGGCCGCCACGCCAGAACAAGCCAAAATTCTGGACCCCAAGGTCAAGGCGCAGCAGGCCGCCTTCGACGCCCAAAAAGCCGCCTTCATTAACGCCTATAATGCCCGATCCAGCGCACTCGTCACGCCCGTGCAGCGCCAGGTCAACGATGCCCTGAAGGTCTTCGCGACGTCACGCGGTGCCATGGCGGTGATCGACCGTGCCCACTTCAACGACTCGGTGCTGATGTTGCAGAACGGGGTCGATCACAACGCCCTGGACCTGACCACGGCCTTCATCGACAGCTACAACGCCCAGCGCCGCTGACGACGAGCGCGTGTAACCGCTGGCCAGGCTGCTGGATCATCCACTTGGTCGGCATTCGGAACGGCTGAGGTTCCTGAGGCGCGCAGGGATTAAGGGTCTTAGTCGCCGTAGCCTTTCACGACGTCGAAGCAGAGCTCCAGCCCCGCCAGGTCGGTTAGGGGGTCGCCGGCCGCAATCACGAATAGCCGCCGCGCCTCGGCCCAGATCCTCGACCGCACAGCCGGAGGCATCGCGCCATAGGCCATCCTCGCCTTGGCTGCCCCCCAGCCACAGGTCGACACGGCCGCGATAATCGGCCTGTTCCTCGCAGTCGATGTTAAGATAAGCGAACACCGGCTTGCTGTGCGCCGCCAGGAAGCCGGCCTCGAATGCGGCGCCGGGATCGCAAGATGGCCAGCGCCAGGGCGTCAGGTTCACGATCGCCGCATCAGGGCGGCGCGGTGAGCATACATGGCCCTTGCGGCCACCTCCGGCGCGGTGTCGCCCACCTCACAGCCGGGGATCGGGACGGTCAGACCGTAGCCCGCCGCCAGGGCGGCGAGGCGCTGGTCATGCGCTACAGCCTCCGGAAGAAAGGCCTCGAACCCGGCCAGGTAGACGGTTTCGAGACGCTTCACGCCCAACTCTGATTTGATGCGCCTCGCAGAGCGAAATCGAACGCCACGCTTGCGAGCGCGCCAGGCCTAGTTGCGGGTGGTGTCGACCAGCTTGTTCTTGCCGATCCAAGGCATCATGGCGCGCAGGCGGGCACCCACTTCTTCGATCTGATGCTCGCTGTCGCGACGACGGGTGGCCTTGAAGAACGCTCCACCCGACTGATTTTCCAGCATGAAGTCGCGCACGAAGCGGCCCGACTGGATATCTTCCAGTACTCGCTTCATCTCGGCCTTGGTCTCCGGCGTCACGATGCGCGGGCCGGTGACATACTGGCCATACTCGGCAGTGTTCGAGATCGAGTAGTCCATGTTGGCAATGCCGCCTTCATAGATCAGATCAACGATCAGCTTCACTTCGTGTAGGCATTCGAAATAGGCCATTTCCGGCGCGTAGCCGGCCTCGACCAGGGTTTCGAACCCGGCGCGGATCAGCTCGACCAGACCGCCGCACAACACGGCCTGTTCACCAAACAGGTCCGTCTCGCATTCTTCGCGGAAGTTGGTCTCAATTATGCCTGAGCGGCCGCCGCCAATGGCGCTGGCGTATGCCAGGCCGAGGTCGAGCGCGTTGCCAGTGGCGTTCTGGTGCACGGCGATCAGGCAGGGCACGCCGCCGCCCTTTTGGTATTCGCCCCGCACGGTGTGGCCGGGACCCTTGGGCGCAACCATGATCACGTCGACGGAGGCCTTGGGCTCGATCAGCCCGAAGTGGACGTTCAGGCCGTGGGCAAATAGCAGGGCTGCGCCATCCTTCAGGTTGGGGGCGATCTCGCTGCTGTAGATGGCGCGCTGGTGCTCGTCTGGTGCTAGGATCATCAGCACATCAGCCCAGGCGGCGGCTTCCGCCACATTCATGACCTTCAGGCCATCGGCCTCGACCTTCTTGGCCGTTGCCGAGCCTTGTTTCAGCGCAACCCGCACGTTGCTGGCGCCGCTGTCTTTTAGGTTCAGCGCATGGGCACGGCCTTGGCTGCCGTAGCCTACAATGGCGATTTTCTTGTCCAGGATGCGGGCGAGATCGGCGTCGCGATCGTAATAGACGCGCATGATTTTAGTCTCCGGACAGATTAATAGAGAACGGCGCTCGGCGCCGGGGCGGAAAGGGGCGCTATGCACCGCTTTTTGCAGGCCACGTCAAGGTTGATCCCGCATCGCCATCATCCCAGTGGCAAAGAGGCCTATAGCTGGACCCCCGGAACGACCCCCGGAGCCCAAGATGCCAAGCGGAAAGCCTGTTACCAGAACAGCCCGTATTCAATGCTCAGCACTGCACCGGTCCAGATATCGACCAGCAGAGCGTCGCTGCCGACCGGGACCCATTCGCAACCTGTTCCGCGACAGCGCCCACGCCTATGCCACCGACGGCAAGGCGCGGCGTGTGGCCGGCATCGCGATCGGCGAGGGCTTCGATACCCAGGTCGAGCCCGCGCTCCAGCAGTTCTTCTACATGCCGCTGATGCATTCGGAGAATTTGGCCGACCAGGAAGCCTGCGTGGCGCTTTGCGAGGCGTCCGGGGCGCAGCAAAATATCGACTACGCCCGCATCCACCGCAACATCATCGCTCGCTTTGGCCGTTTCCCGCACCGTAACGCGGCCCTGGGACGAACCACCAGACCTGAGTAACAGGCGTACCTCGATGACGGTGGGTTTGCCGGCTGAGGAGGTTGCCGACGGCCGAACTATCCCCAAGATTTTGGGGGTACGGCATGGCCCAAGCTCCACATCTTGCGATTTCGGTGCCATAGATACGGCGGAAACGTCGTGCGCTGGGCGCGCGAGAATTGAGGGCAGCCTCTATTGGTCATGAACGCGCTCGCACCGGTCCTTGTGCCCGCGACCCAGTCGGCGGCTTCGGATCACCCGGAGCAGCAGTACCTGGGCCTTCTGGCCGATATCATGACCAATGGGGTGGGGCGCGGCGACCGCACGGGCGTCGGTACGCTTGGCGTATTCGGCCGCCAGATCCGTTTCGATCTGGCTCAGGGCTTTCCGCTGCTGACCACCAAGAAGCTGCACCTCAAGTCGATCGTGCTGGAACTGCTGTGGTTTCTGAACGGTGATACAAACATCAAGTGGCTGAACGACCGTGGCTGTTCGATCTGGGACGAATGGGCCGATGAGAACGGCGACCTTGGCCCCGTCTATGGCAAGCAGTGGCGCTCCTGGGCCGCGCCAGCGCCGGATGGACAAGGCGTGCGTGTCATTGATCAGATCCAGCAGCTGATTGAGGGCCTGAAGACCAATCCCAATAGCCGTCGCCATATCGTCAGCGCCTGGAACCCGGCCGATGTCGATGACATGGCCCTACCGCCCTGCCACTGCCTGTTTCAGTTCTTCGTCGCGGACGGAAAACTAAGCTGTCAGCTCTACCAGCGCAGCGCCGATGTCTTCCTGGGCGTGCCGTTCAATATCGCATCCTACGCCCTGCTGACCCTGATGATGGCGCAGGTGCTGGGCCTGCAACCTGGCGAATTCGTGCATACCTTTGGCGACGCGCACCTGTATCTTAACCATAGGGATCAGGCCAAAATCCAGCGGGCTCGCGAGCCCTATGCCTTCCCCACCCTGAAGATCGCGCCCAAAACCGACCTGTTCAGCTTCGAGCTCAGCGACTTCGAGCTTGTGGGCTATCAGCACCATCCGCATATCCCGGCTCAGGTCGCGGTTTGAGCCCGATCCTCACCGTGGGGCCCGTCGCGGTCGCCCGCAACGGCGTTATCGGCATGCACAACGCCCTGCCCTGGCGGCTGAAGTCCGACATGGCGTTGTTCAAACGCCTGACCATGGGCAAGCCGGTGATCATGGGCCGCAAGACCTGGGACAGCCTATCGATCCGCCCCCTGCCCGGTCGGTTGAACGTTGTGCTGTCCCGCGACGGCAGTTTCGAACCGACCCAGGCCGTGGTCTGCGAAACCTTCGCGGAAGCGGTCGAGATTGCTCGCGAACAGGCGGAAGAAGACGGTGTCGAGGAAGTCTGCGTCATCGGCGGCGCGGCGGTGTTTGAAGCCGCACTGCTCAAGGCGCGACGCATCTACCTGACCGAGGTTGCCGCCGAGCCTGAGGGCGACGTGCATTTCCCGAGCTTCGATGAGGCTGCATGGACGGAAGTGTCACGCCAGGCCTTCCCTGCCGGCGAAGGCGACGACCACGCCTTCGTATTCCGGGTCCTTGAGCGGCGCTGAGCGGCATTTCGGGCGGGCGCTTCATGGTTGAAGCCCCGAAAAGGAACTCGTAGTCTACTGAAAGATAAGTGGGAGTTTCCATGCGTTACCTCAGCTTGGCCGTGCCGACTGTCGTTGGATTGACGCTGGCGGTGACAGGGTCCGCTGTCGCACAGCCCAATCGCGCAGCCACCGCACCGACGGACGTGCCCCACTGCGCCCGCCCCATTGGCACGGCCTCGATTACGCCGCCGAGGCGAGAGTGGTGGTCGGACTACGGCCTTAGCAGCCCAGAACAACTCATCAAGTTGATGGCGTCACAGTCGGGCTGCCTACGCATTCTCGATCGCGGGGCCGGTCTGCAGGCGCGCCAGTTGGAGCGTGATCTTGGAGCGGCCGGAGACCTGCAACGCCAATCCAATGTCGGGGCGGGGCAAATCAAGGCCGCGGATTATGCCATCGTTCCAGATATCGCTGAGGCCAACAGCAATCAGGGCGGGCAAGCGGCGGCCATCGGCAGCCTGCTCGGGGGCCGCGCTGGCGCGCTGATCGGGTCAATTCGCACGCAACAATCGACCGCTCGCGTTATGCTGACCTTGGTCAACGTGCGGACCACCGAGCAAGAATTCGTGGCCGAGGGTACGGCGCAGAAGACTGATATCTCGTTTGGGGCCGGGGGTTTTGGCGGACTGCTGGGCGCCTTGGGCGGCGGTTATTCCAACACACCGATCGGACAAGTCATCGCCCAGGCCTATCTGTCGGCATTCACCAATCTGGTCACCTATATGCAGAACGCTCAGCCTGGTGAGGCGGCGGCCCCGATCCAGACCTATATCACCAAGACGGCCATCCAGATGCGTGCGATGCCGGTGCCGACCGGCGCGATAGTCCGCAGTTTTACGCCGGGTGAATCGGTTTTTCCGACCGGCCAGAAGAACGGCGTCTGGTGGGAAGTCGATGACGAAACCGGCAATCGTGGCTGGGTAACGTCCGTACAGCTGACGGCGAAATAGTCGCTACTGCTGCCACTGCTTCAACACGGCTTCCTGCCGTGACAGCCACGCCTGGACACAGCTGCGATCAGGGCAGTCCTGCAACAGGGTCATCGCGGCCGCATAATCCCGGCGCACCTGGCCGGTCACATCGCGATCTTCGGCATTGCTCAACAAGTCCTGCAACTGGGAGAAGCGTGCCGCAAGCACAGAGTTTGTGCGCAAGGCCGCACTCAGATCGAACGGAGGCGGGGGCGGCAGCGGCGGTGCCGGCGCATTGCCAGCCGAAGTCTCGCCTTCATCCGCATACTCGCCCACTGGCGTTGGTGCCGACGGCGCCGTCAGCCAAATTGACCATGACGTCAGGTCCACGGTCGTCATCGCCTCAATAACCGGTCCAGCGCCCTCGATCTTGTACACATTCGTACTGCCAACCGCAGCGGGTTGAATCGAATAGGAGACGTCCTGCTTGACCGGGGCACTGCCGCCGAAAAGCGAGGCGGCGCTCGCAGGAAACTGCAGCGACAACCGACCAGAACAGGCGATTTTCCCAGTTTCGTGGTCAATCTGGTCCAGCACGGGCAGTTCGATTGACAGGACCGATTGCGCGCCCAGATTGGGCACGATCAAGCGATTGGCCGCACTGGCCTGTTGCGCCACATTGTCGAACAGCACCTGCTTGAGTGCGCGGATCGTACCTGGAGAGGCGCAGTCGCTGGCATTGCCGGCGAGCTTACCCTCCGTCGCGACGGGCTGGCGTTGGCAATTCACCAGACCAATAATGGCCAACGTCAGGGCAATAAGTTGAGTGCGTTGCATCGTCATTCCCGGCACTCCCAGCCGCCAGTTTAAATGTGGCAGCCGCCGCAAAGCAACCAGCGCGCCTTGAGGGCTGCCAACGCTCATCACGCCTCGGCAATCAAGGTTCAGGCGATCTCGCGCTTGAAGGCGAGTGCAACGGGGCCGAGCGCGCAGCGTTATTCCCTAGCGTCGGCGCTCGTAGCCGTAGGCAACCCAGGAGTGCCCGCCGACCTGGTGCGCTTCGATCAGGCCCGGATCGCTAGACTTAGCCCTCGCCATCCGCGCGCGGCGGGCCCGCAGGGCCAATCCGGCCACGGCCAGCAAGGCACTGGCCACCAGGGCTATAACCACGATTGAAGCGGCAAACACCAGCGCCAGCACCGCCGCCAGGCCGATGGCCGCGGTGGTCGCGAGGCCGGCGGCGATGGTCGCCAGACCGCGCCAGGTCATATTCAGCTTTGGGTTCGTCAAACGGTCCATTGGAACGACCTTTTCACACCGATGATCAGCGAAACTCAACCCTATTTTGGGAGGGTTGATGCCCACGTCAACCTCTGGATGAGGTCATCGCACGGATTTGTTTGCGTTCGCCCACTGCGGCGTCATAGGCGGCATTGATCGCAGCCGCCTTTGCCTCGGCAATTTCAACGAAATCCTCCGGCAGACCGCGAGCCCGGGCGCGGTCGGGGTGAGCGGCAGCGATGGCGGCACGCCAGGCGGTATGCAGGGTCTCGTCGGACGCATCCGGCGCCACACCCAGGATCAGGTAGGGGTCATCCGCCTCCTGGCCCAAATGGGTCGCAGCCATACGTTTGAACGTAAGCGGCATTAAGCCGAACAACTCGCACACCCGCTCGAGATAAATCAATTCCTGGCGGGTCACTGCCCCGTCAGACTTGGCGATGTGGAACAGGCCATCCATCACATCTTCCAGCAGCATGGGGCAGCCGCCATAGCGCTTGGCCAGCCGCCTGGCATAGCTTTCAAAGCCATGCGTGGTCTGCCGCGCCAGGTCATAAAGGCGGCGGATGTTACGCTCGGAGCCCGCGTCGGGATGAAAAGCCTCGGCAAAGGCCGCAAACTCGCTGCCTGTGGCCTGTCCATCTGCACGCGCCAGCTTGGCACCCAAAGCCGTGACCGCCGTGGAAAAGGCTGGATCGGAGCCGGGACGGTCAACGCAATCAGGTGCCAGTGCCGGAAGGTCGGCAGAGTCACCCCGACGGGCGGCGAGGCTTGCCATGTTGCGCCAGAAGGTCATTTGAAGGGCCAAGTTTAGAGCTGTGGAGAACTGATGACAACCGCAACCGCCCTGGCCACGGGATGGAGCTTCTGCATAGACCGTGGCGGCACCTTTACCGACGTGATCGGTCAGGCACCGGATGGCGCAGTGCAGACCTTGAAACTGCTGTCGTCCTCGTCCGCCTATGCCGACGCCGCGGTTGAGGCGATGCGTCGAATGCTGGACCTGACCCCCGGTGCGCCCTTCCCCGCTGATCGGATCGAGGGGATCCGTATGGGCACCACCGTCGCCACCAATGCCCTACTTGAGCGCAAGGGTGCCCGCGGGGGCGGCGATGGCCTCGCAGGACGCCAGCACCTGATCTTGGCCGATGGTACGATCAAGCAACTGGAGGGCTGCTTTGCTATTGTGGTGGCGGCAGGCGATGCTGTTGAGATCGAGACCCCCGGGGGGCGGTGGGTTCGGCGCACCACGCCCCGCCATCTAGAACCGCCAAAGGAGCCGTATGGCCGCCGCCTTCCTCGTCCTGCTTGCCCTGGCCCAAGGCCTGCCGATCCAGGATAGCCCCATTGGCATAGTGCCTCGTCTGCCCGCCACAGTCACGGCCCCCATCGCACCGGGCCTGGTCCAGCCCGACACCCAGCCGCCTGCCGACGACTACGGATATGTGACCTGGTGCTACGGTGCCCTGGAAACCTATCTCGATCTGTATGATCGGGTGATGCCGGAAGTCACGCGGATCGAGCGCGCCTTCCCCTCGCCGCGCGGGGCCGAAAATGACCTCCGGGTTTATCCGGCGATACGCGACCAGGCCCGCAAGGACCTAATGGCTTATCGCGCAGCCATCATCGCTACCGAGAAGGCCAGCCCAAAGCCGATCTCAGACTATGGCGCGCGCGCACTGCGTTCTGGTCAGGTGCTGTGGAGTGGTGCCGACAAGGTCAAGCCGGCTGAGCTGGCACGCAATTGGATGGGCTGGGCTCTGCCGGGCAAATGCGAGCAGACCGCAAAAACCCTGACAGTGAAATCCAATGTGCTCGGCCAGGCGCTGATCTTCAATGCCGGCCCTGTGCCGCAGTCAACGTCTGCCTTGCCGACGGCCCCCTCCGCCGTCTCAACAGCGGTTGACCCTGCGAGGGCGGTCATCAAGGACAAGCCCCCGCCCGCACAAAAGCCTGCCACCGTCGTCTCTGCTGCGCCCAAACCGACAGAGGGCCCAACCGGTCCTGCGCCGGTCCTGCCGAAAGGGGCCTATGTGATGGATCCGGACGGTTCCAAGGGCTGCCCCGGCCGGCTCGACGCCAGCATTCGCGCCGGGCGCATTGTTATGATCTGCATACCCTAAGGGGCGTCAGCTCGGCTCATAGCTGAGGATGGGTGCCAGCCAGCGTTCGGCCGTGCCAACGTCCCAAACCTTGCGGCGCGCGTAGTCTTCCACTTGGTCGCGCTCGATCTTGCCGACGCCGAAATAGTGGCTCTCAGGGTGGCCGAAATAGAGCCCCGACACCGCGGCCGTCGGATACATCGCATAGCTTTCGGTCAGATTGAGTCCGACCGCCTCTTCCGCCCCCAACAGCTTAAACAGTGTGGCCTTCTCGGTATGGTCGGGCTGGGCCGGATAGCCGGGTGCCGGGCGGATGCCTTGGTACTGTTCGGAAATCAGGGCGTCGATGTCGAACGGTTCGTTCGGCGCATAGGGCCAGAATTCAGTGCGGACACGCCGGTGCAGGGCCTCGGCGAAGGCCTCGGCCAGTCGGTCGGCCAGGGCAGACGCCATGATGGCAGAATAGTCGTCGCCGGCCGCCTTGAACGCCGCCACCCGCTCGCGCTCACCATGGCCGGCGGTCACCGCAAAGGCACCGATCCAGTCATGCCCACCGCCGACAGGGTGTACGAAGTCCGCAAGGGCGACATTGGGCCGCCCCTCCGCCTTGGCCATTTGCTGGCGCAGGGTGTGCAAGCGGGCCAGTTCGGTTGGATGCTCGTAGTCGGCCCAAAGAACAATGTCGTCGCCATCCTTGTTGGCGGGCCAAAAGCCAATGACACCCCGGGCAGAGAACCAGGCCTCGTCGATGATTCTCTTAAGCATTGCCTGCGCGTCGGCGAACAGGTCACGCGCGGCCTCGCCCACCACCTCGTCGTCGAGAATCTGCGGGTAACGCCCGGCCAGTTCCCAGCTCTGGAAGAACGGCGTCCAGTCGATATGTCGCGCCAGCTCGGTTAGGTCATAGTCCACGAAGGTTCGCGTCCCCAGGAACGCCGGTTCGGGCAGGTGATGGTCCGCAAGCTTTAGCCGGTTCATCCGCGCTGCCTCAATCGGGGTGCGAACCTTGGCTTCCTGGCCGCGCGCAAACTGTTCACGCACCTTTTGATAGTCGTCGCGGGTCTCGGTCTCGAACCGCTCGCGATCCGTCTGTGACAGCAGGGACGAAACCACACCCACCGCTCGGCTGGCGTCGAGCACATAGGTCGTCGAGGCCCCTTTGTAGCGCGGCTGAATCTTGACCGCCGTATGGGTCTTAGACGTCGTCGCCCCGCCAATCAGCAGCGGGATGGTCATTCCGCGCCGCTGCATTTCTGCCGCCACAAATGCCATCTCGTCGAGCGAGGGCGTAATCAATCCAGACAGGCCGACGATGTCCACCTTCTGCGCGATGGCCTCGTCCAGAATGCGATCGGCGGGAACCATCACGCCTAGGTCGATCACTTCGTAATTGTTGCACTGCAGGACCACACCAACGATGTTCTTGCCGATGTCATGAACGTCGCCCTTCACCGTTGCCATCAGGATCTTGCCCGCCGCTTCATGCTGCGTGCCACCGGCCAGTTTCTCAGCCTCCATGAACGGCATGAGCCAGGCCACGGCCTGCTTCATGACCCGCGCCGACTTTACCACCTGCGGCAGGAACATCTTTCCCGCGCCGAACAGGTCGCCGACCACGTTCATCCCGTCCATCAACGGGCCTTCGATCACATGCAGAGGCCGCTCGACTGTCAGCCGCGCCTCCTCAGTATCCAAGTCAATGAACTCGGTGATCCCATTGACCAGGGCGTGCTTGAGCCGTTCGCCGACCGTGCCATCACGCCACTTCAGATCAACGACACGAACCGCGCCCTTATCGCCCTTATATTTGGGTGCCAGGTCGACTAGCCGCTCGGTCGGGCTGAAATTCTTGGGCCGGTTGAGGATCACGTCCTCAACCGCCTCGCGCAGCTCGGGATCGATGTCGTCATAGACCGGCAGGTCGCCGGCGTTGACGATGCCCATGTCCATACCCGCCGCGATGGCGTGGTAAAGGAACACGCTGTGGATCGCCCGCCGCACCGGCTCGTTGCCACGGAAGCTGAACGAGACGTTCGACACCCCGCCGCTGATCCGGGCATACGGCAGGGCCGTTTTGATCACCCGCGTCGCTTCGATGAAGTCGACCGCATAGTTGTTGTGCTCGTCGATCCCGGTGGCCACAGCAAAGATGTTGGGGTCGAAAATGATATCTTCTGACGGAAATCCGACCTGGTCGATCAGGATGCGGTAGGCTCGCGTGCAGATTTCAACCTTGCGGGCGGCGGTGTCGGCCTGCCCCTGCTCGTCGAACGCCATCACAACCACGGCGGCACCGTAGCGCAGGCATTGGGTGGCCTGGGCGATGAACTCCGCCTCGCCGGCCTTCATCGAGATCGAATTGACGATGGCCTTGCCCTGAACGCACTTCAGGCCAGCCTCGATCACATCCCACTTGGAGCTGTCGATCATCACCGGCACTCGGGCGATATCGGGCTCAGCGGCCAGCAGGTTCAGGAAGGTGACCATGGCCAGCTTCGAATCCAGCAGGCCCTCGTCCATATTAATGTCGATGACGCTGGCGCCGGCCTCGACCTGCTGACGCGCGACGTCGAGCGCGGCGTTATAATCGCCCTCGACGATCAGTTTCTTGAAGCGGGCCGAGCCGGTAACATTGGTCCGCTCACCGATATTGACGAACACGGGCCTCATGGTTGGTTCCCCTCTCCAACCGGCTGTTCCTTGCCGCCAAGCACCAGTCGCCGGCTCAGGATCGCCTGCGGTGCCCCGGCGGCGACGACGGCGTTCCAGGTTTTTGGAGCATCCTGCCGCGCCTTGAACAGCGCAAAGGCCAGCTGGCGCAGGGTCGCCATGTCGGCGCTGTCAGCCGACCGCGCAATGAGATGCGGGGCAAGATCAACGCCCTTAGTGCCGGCTTCGGGCGCGATGTCGACCCGGGTGCAGACCTGCAGGAATGCCCCGCCCAACGACAGGGCTGCGGCGTCGCTGATGGCGCGGCGGTTTAGGCGGCTGCGCATATCGCGGACCATCTCGGTCTCGACCGCGGTCAAGGGGTTTGCAGGAGACTTCATGCCAGTTCGAACGGCTCCAGCCCGGACAGACGCAGGGCCTGGGGGCGTTCAGGGATGGCTCGTGGGGTGAGGCCGCTCACCTTCGCGGCCACATGGCGAATATGGTCTGGCGTGGTTCCACAGCAGCCGCCAACGATGTTGACGATGCCGTCGGCGGCCCATTGATGCAATTCGTGCGCGGTCTGATGCGGCTGCTCGTCGTACTCGCCAAAGGCATTAGGCAGACCGGCGTTTGGATAGGCGGCCACCAGGGTATCCGCGATGCGCGACAGCTCGGCGATGTGCGGCCGCATCAGGTCCGCACCCAGGGCGCAGTTGAAGCCAATGGCAAAGGGCTTGGCATGTTTGACACTGTTCCAAAACGCCTCAGCCGTCTGGCCACTCAGGGTGCGGCCCGAGCGGTCGGTGATGGTGCCGGAAATCCAGATCGGCAGCGGCTCGTAGCCCTCATCTTGCAGATCGAGGATCGCCTTGATCGCAGCCTTGCAGTTCAGGGTGTCGGTGATGGTCTCGATCAGGAATAGGTCCACCCCGCCCTCGTGCAGGGCGGCAATCTGCTGACGGTAGGCCTCATAGACCTGGTCGAAGGTCACCAGCCGCGCGCCCGGATCGTTCACGTCCGAACTCATCGACAGCATCTTGTTGAGCGGCCCAATTGAACCGGCGGCGAAGCGCGGCTTCATCGGCTCCTTGGCCGTCCAGCGGTCCGCCGCCTCCCGCGCCAGCCGGGCACCCGCCAGGTTGATCTCACGCACGGCGTCCGCGTCGAGATGATAGTCATCTTGGGCGATCACGGTAGAGCTGAAGGTGTTGGTTTCGCTGATATCGGCACCTGCAGCGAAATACTGGTCATGCAGGTCAGCGATGATGTCAGGCCGCGTCACGCACAGAATATCGTTGTTGCCCTTCAGCTGGCCGGGCACATCCTTGAAGCGCTCACCCCGGAAGTCGTGCTCATCAAGCCCGCACTTCTGGATCATCACGCCCCAGGAGCCGTCGAGCACGAGCACTCGCTCTTTCGACACGGCCTTGAGGGCGGCAATACGCTTGGCGCGGCTAGTCATCACTGGCCTCTTTCGTCCTTCAATTCCGCATCGACATAGACTGGCCAAGCGTCGTGCTGACGGTCGTTTCCTGACCACAGGCGTTTCGCGCTGATCGCAAGCACCATCACGAAACGGCCGCCTCTTCTCGCAAGCCCAGCACGAGGCAGATCGCATAAACCAAGTCGGCCCGGTTCAGGGTGTAGAAATGGAAGTCGTCGAATCCTTCACCCTTGAGCTTGGCGCAGAGTTCCACGGCCACGGCCCCCGCCAGCAAGCGGCGGGTTTCGGCGTCGTCATCCAGGCCCTCGAACAGGTGTGACAGCCAGGCCGGAACGGCCACTTCACAGGCCGCGGCCATCTTCACGAGGCCCTTTAAATTGGTCACCGGCATGATCCCTGGCACGATCGGGATGGTCACCCCCGCCTTGCGCACCCGATCATGGAAGCGAAGGAATGCGTCGATGTCGAAGAAGAACTGGCTAACGCCTACCGTGGCCCCCGCGTCGATCTTGGCCTTCAGCACATCAATATCGTGGTCGAAACTCGGGCTCTCAGGATGTTTCTCGGGATAGACCCCGACCATGACCTCAAACGGAGCGATGCGGTGGATGGCGGCCGTCAGTTCGGTGGCGTTGGAATAGCCATCGGCGCGCGGCGCATAGGCCCCGCCCACGCCACTCGGCGGATCACCACGCAGGGCAACGATATTTCGCACGCCCGCGGCCCAATAGTCGGCAATCACGGCATCGACGTCCTGGCGGGCTGCACCGACGCAGGTCAGGTGGGCGGCAGGCTGAAGGCTCGTTTCGTCAAGGATACGCTTGACCGTGCGGTGAGTGCGTTCACGGGTGCCACCGCCGGCACCATAGGTCACCGAAACGAAGGCAGGGTTGAGCGGCTCCAACCGACGGATGGCCTGCCATAGGGTCGCTTCCATCTCCGGCGTCTTGGGTGGAAAGAATTCGAATGACACACGCGGCGCAAGGTTTGCTGGCGAGGCCGCGCGCGCAATCAGGCCCAGGTTATCGCCAATGAACATGGGGAGCGTCATCCGGCGCTCCGATGACTGTTGCGCTGCGCCAGCCGCAGACCGGCCCAGATCTTCACCGTCAATCCGCCGACCTTAGCGGGTGCCAGGGTAACCGGCATGAGTGGCGAAAGGCCCGCAGCGGTCATCCAGCCCAAAACATCGTCGTCGGAGAAGCCAAGCCGACGATGCTGGTGCGCCTCGCGCAGGAACTCCAACCCGTGCGGGGCAAAGTCGACGATAATCAGCCGTCCGCCCGGCGCGGTCAGACGCGCAGCCTCAAACACTGCGGCGGCCGGATCGGTCAGGTAGTGCAGTACTTGATGAACCGTCACCAGATCCGCGCAGCCATCGCCCAGGCGGGTGTCGAAGATGTCGCCGTGGCGCAGTTCGCACTGGGCCAAGCCGGCCTTCTCGGTCTCAGCGCGCGCGATGTTAAGCATCTGCTGCGATAGGTCCAACCCAAGGGCCCGCTCAGCAGAGCGGCCCAGCAGCAGCAGCATACGGCCCGTGCCAGCGCCAAGGTCGACCAGGGTATAATACGGACCCGGCCCGGCAACCGCCAGAATGGCTTGCTCGACATCGGACTCAGCAACGTAGAGCGAGCGAATCTGGTCCCAATGGTCGGCGTTGCGGGCAAAGTAGGCCGAGGCGGCGGTGGCGCGTTCGCCATTTACAGCCGCCAGGCGCTGGCGATCACGCACCAGGATCGGATCGGCATTGTCCAGGGCGTCCAGAATCTGATCGGCAAGGAAGCGCTCGTTCGAACCACTGGCCAGGCGATAGAACACCCAGGCCCCATCGGGGAAACGCTCTACCAGCCCGGCGTCGGCCAACAGCTTGAGATGGCGCGAGACGCGCGGCTGGCTCTGGTCGAGGATGCGGCACAGTTCCAGCACCGACAGCTCATCGAACGACAGCAGGGCAAGAATGCGCATACGGCTGGCCTCACCGGCCGCGCGCAGCGCCTCAATCGTTCGGGCCGCCGAAAGCGTCATACCACATATAAAGATATCTTTATGCGATTTGTCCAGAGCCCGATGGGCGACAAACGATACTTGCCCTCGAAAGGGCTGTCAGAGTCCGGCTCGAAGACACAGCGCGCGGAGACACCCACTTAGAGTCGTCGAGGCCGCTTCGGCGCAGCCAATAGCCTGCCCAACTTGTCGTTCTCGACCCTCAACACGGTTAGTCGCTTAAAAAGGCTCTAGCGCGCGAACTTCTGGAATTTGATCCGGTGCGGAATCAGACTGTCCACGCCCAGGCGACGCTTCTTGTCTTCTTCATAGGCCTCGAAGTTCCCTTCGAACCATTCGACATGGCTGTCGCCTTCGAACGACAGAATGTGGGTCGCAAGACGATCGAGGAACCAGCGGTCGTGGGAGATCACCACGGCGCAGCCGGCGAATTCCTCCAGCGCCTCTTCCAGCGCTTGCAAGGTCTCGATATCCAAGTCGTTGGTGGGCTCGTCGAGCAGGATCAGGTTGCCGCCGGTCGCCAGGGTCTTCGCAAGGTGCACGCGGTTGCGCTCCCCGCCCGACAGCAGGCCCACCTTCTTCTGCTGATCGCCGCCCTTGAAGTTGAAGCTGCCCACATAGGCGCGGGAATTGATCTCGCGTTTGCCAACGATCATCACGTCGGTGCCGCCGCTGATCTCCTGCCAAACGGTCTTGTTCGGATCGAGCGCATCGCGGCTCTGATCGACGTAGGAGAGCTTTACGGTCTCGCCCACCTTCACAGTGCCGGCGTCGGGTTGCTCTTGGCCGGTGATCAGCTTGAACAGGGTCGACTTGCCCGCGCCGTTGGGGCCGATCACGCCGACGATACCATTGGGCGGCAAGCGGAAAGTCAGGCCCTTGAACAGCACCTTTTCGCCATATTCCTTCTCAAGGTCTGTGACCTCAAGCACCAGATTGCCCAGGCGCGGCCCGGGTGGGATCTGGATGGTGGCGAAGCTCTGTGCGCCGCGGTTGTTCTCCTGCTCGCGGACCATTTCCTCATAGCTGGCCAGGCGGGCCTTGGACTTGCTTTGCCGAGCCTTGGCATTGGAACGCACCCATTCCAGTTCCTTGGTCAGGGCGCGCTGGCGCGCTTCGCTTTCGCTCTGCTCCTGCACGACGCGCTTCTGCTTCTGTTCCAGCCAGCCGGAATAGTTGCCCTCGTAGGGCACGCCCTTGCCGCGATCGAGTTCCAGCGTCCACTTCGTGACCTGGTTGAGGAAATAGCGGTCGTGGGTCACCAGGATCACGCAGCCAGGGAAGGCTTCCAGGTGGTGCTGGAGCCAGGCCACGCTTTCGGCATCGAGGTGGTTGGTCGGTTCGTCGAGCAGCAGCATGTCGGGCTTGCTGAGCAGCAGGCGCGCCAGGGCCACGCGGCGGCGTTCACCGCCCGAAAGCTTGTCGACGGGGCTTTCATTTGGCGGGCAGCGCAGGGCATCCATGGCCATCTCGACCCGGCTGTCGATGTCCCACAAGTCGCCAGCGTCAATCTTTTCCTGGAGACTGGTCATCTCATCCATGAGCGCGTCGGTGTAGGTCTCGCCCATCTCGGCGGCGACGGCGTTGAAGCGGTCGACCAGCTTCTTTTCCTCGCACCAGGCGATGACGTTTTCCCAGACGTTCAGCGTCTCATCCAGATGCGGCTCCTGCTCGAGGTAGCCCATCTTGGTGCCCTCGGCGGCCTTGGCCTCGCCGCCGAACTCCTTGTCGATCCCGGCCATAATCTTGAGCAAGGTCGACTTGCCGGAGCCGTTGACCCCGACCACGCCGATCTTGGCGTCGGCGTAAAACGACAACCAGATGTTCTCGAACACCTTCTTGCCGCCGGGATAGGCCTTAGTCAGGCCCTGCATCTGGAAAATAAACGGCTGCGCCATGCGGATAAGCTCGCTGTGGGTCGAATTGAAAGGTCGGGACGCGACGGTTTAGCGGGCTGGGGCCGTCAAGGCTAGCGGGACGGGAACGAAAGCCGTGCACGAGCCTATTCAAATTCGCGTGGCCACCTCTCCGTGGTCGAAAGTTCGATAACTTTCAGCATGATGCGCCACGGCCTCATCGTGCGCGCAACCAGAGACATTGCCGGTTTCCAAGACTGAAGTGACCGAATAAACTCGCTCATCCACCCGCTTTGCCTTCGCAAAGCCTTCGTGACTGACTAAATCGGTGGGATGCGCACAGACACCCCCCAGCAAGTCCGCCTGGCCGACTACCGGCCCCCCGCCTTCCTGATCGACGAGACCGATCTGACCTTCATCCTGGAGCCCGCCACCACGCGGGTGAAGGCTAGGCTGACGATCCGCCGTAACGGCGATCACCAGGAGCCGCTGCGCCTTGACGGAGAACGGCTGAAGCCGATTTCGGTTGTTCTCGATGGCCAACCCATTGGCCCCAGCGGCCGCACCATCGA
>Ga0114978_10000585_pt1 | contig 31254 bp, 17 predicted proteins | sample S_140212_EF_Meta_FD_87027 | JGI IMG/M metagenome (GOLD analysis project Ga0114978, IMG submission 87027) | Freshwater microbial communities from Lake Simoncouche, Canada to study carbon cycling - S_140212_EF_MetaG | ecosystem: Environmental > Aquatic > Freshwater > Lake | place: Lake...
AAGATCATTACACCCCTATCATCGTCTCCTGCATCCGCATAATTATGTGGGAAACAGTTTCCAATATAGGTGATATTCTTAGATGTCTGTCGTTTATGAAAGTGCCCACTGAATACGTGATCAAATCCGGTAAAATGTTCGCTCTTAACATTGCCGTGATCGGGCATCTGAACCATAGCATTCATATAAAAATGCGGCAGCTCAAAGTGCCCAAACATATATCTGCCAGTTAGCTTGGGTATGCGTTTATGATCATCGGCAACTAGCCAAGGAGCAATAACCACATCACCGGCATTGAACCAATCGTTGCAAATTTGTACGTTAGGAAGATGCCGTGCCCACTCAACTGACTGTACATCTCGCTTGTCGCGATAGTACAAATCGTGGTTGCCGGGAATAAAATAAACTTGACTAAAATTGTCGTTTAAATGTTCCAGCGCCCTGAGGCTATACGATAGTGTAATTATGTTTATGGACGCCCGATTGTTGTGCCAGTCGCCAAGAAAGAGTGCGGTGTCGCACCCTTCCTCTTTGGCTTTGGCAGTGGCCCATTTAACAAAATTTAAACAATCTTCGTTGTGTAGCTGACTGTTTGATTTAAGTCCAAAGTGAATGTCCGTAAAAACGGCAGCCTTCTTGAATAAGTTTGTCATCTATATAGTATAGCAGGTTGTCCTACTAGAAATCAAATTTAATTTACTCGTCGTGGTCGTAGTGCCCACCGCCGCCCATACCCTGTCGAGTATAACTAGGAGTCATATTATTCATTTCTAAAATATCATCACGTAGATTTTGATTACGCTTTTCGATGTTTAATACTCGAGTAAAGCTGTTAGTAATAGCGGCAGTGTAGTAGGCAAACGGGTTTGCCGACTTTGATTCGTCAAACTGTAGTCCAATTTGGCTAAGTTGTAGCAATGCTTGGCTACGCATTTCGTCATTGTATGTGTAACCCCGCCAGTTTGACCTAGTGGCATACCGCTCGCATAGCTTCATAAACATATGGGCTAGTTTTTTAGTCATTGCACCGTGGTCTCTGCACCATACCCCGCTGTCCAAATCGCCTTTCCAATGGCTTTTACCCACACAAACTGGTTCGCCTTCGTCGTTTACTTTATAGTGGTGGAACGGTGGAAAATTACATTTTACATATTTGGTAGGAACAACGACTTCTTCATCGTATTCTGTTAGAATAACTTCGTTTTCTTCTTCCTTTAGTGCTTTGGCAGTCTTACTAAGATCAACTGGCACGTGATCCCAGGTCATTACTCGAAACACTACATCTGTGTCTTTGATTTCTTTTAACTTAACTTCAAACTCTTCGAGCTTTCTCTTTTCGCCAGTTGCGGCCAGTGCTTCGTCGAATGCCAGCTTGGTTAAACGATCTGCCCTGTTTTGTCTGGCTTCTTTGATATTCTTTTTGTTAATCTGTTTTAATTCGTGAATAATCATATCATAATCACAGAACTCAGGAGATGTGTACGAGCAGTAGGTAGTTTTACTTCGATGTATCTCCTTTAAAATATCTTTGTTGTTTAGGTAATTGTGTTTCATCGGGGTCCTTATAAACTAAGCATATATTACACTGAATAAATATAAAAAGCAAGAGGTTTAACTATGGATTTTAGCTGGGACAGTATTAAAACGGGAATCGGAAGCGCAGCCAGTAAAGTTGGCAACGTATTAGATCCCAGTAACGCACGACTAAGCATAGCCGGCCTATTAAAAGGCGGCCGTCGTGTGCCCGAAGCACCATACGAAAAAAGAATTGATTTTGTTAGCCAAAACAACTCTCCGGTTGGTCTTAAAGACGATTGGAAAGTGCGTGTTAGCGTAGGGGAAAGTAGTGGCATTTTTTATAATGGTACAGGGGATGTTGGTGTACTTGCTCCATTAAAAAGTACTCTAGGAGTAGTTTTTCCTTATACTCCTACAATTAGTACAAACTTCTCAGCTGACTATAGCTCAGTAAAGCCAACTCATAGTAACTATCCGTCATTCTTTTACGAATCAAGTCAGGTACAGGAAATTCAACTCAGTTGCCCATTCACGGTACAAAACTACCAGGAAGGGCAATACCTACTAGCTACTATTTATTTTTTTAGAGCTTGCACAAAAATGTTCTATGGATCGGGCGCCAATGCCGGAAACCCACCACCAATAGTTTTTTTAAATGGCTACGGAAGTCATTACCTGCCAAATGTACCTTGCATAGTCACTGGCTTCACACACACAATGCCAGACGAAGCAGATTATTTAGAAGTTCCGATTGGAACAGCACCAGATGGCCCGCAACAGCTTGGATTTGGTTATGATATGAGTGATGCTACTACGCAACAGCCGGGCCCACAGATTACAAGACTACCAACCTACAGTGATATACAGGTTAGATTACAACCTGTTTATAGTAGGAATCGTGTTGCCGAGTTTGATTTGGAAAAATTTGCTCAAGGCAACCTACTAGATAAAGGCTTTATCTGATGGCAACTTATTCCAAATCAAGTCCGTACTATGCTACGGGATCTATGGGATCATTTCTAGATCTATTAGAGTACAGAGATATTCCCAAAAACTCCAATGACGTGGAGTATGAGATTGATGCAGTTTACAAATATCGACCCGACCTGCTGGCCTATGACCTTTATAGCAATGCTGGACTTTGGTGGGTGTTTGCAGTACGCAATCCCAATGTTCTTAAAGATCCATTGTTTGATTTTTCTCCCGGCACTATTATTTTTATTCCAACAAAAGAAACGCTAGTGGCCACGTTAGGATTATAATGGCAAACGGACAAGTTCAAATTAAATTAGCCGCAGAGCGCCGAGCTAGGGAGCAGGCAGCGTCGCAGACTGCTGAGTCTTCATTTACCAACGTTGACCCGATGGGCAACTATGTTGGCGGCTATGATGAATTAGCACCCGAGACAGAACGGAAACTAAAATTAGCAAGCCAGGCAAGAAGTAATTTTGCAAGCCAGGACCCAAGAAGATTGGACATTGGCGACGGCGGAAAAGCGGCAATAGCAGCCACAGTGGCACAATCGGAACGACGTGACGCTGCCGCGGCAGCCGAAGAACAACGAAAAGCGGCAGAGGAAGCAAAAAAGCCGGCAGTAGTAGAGCAGGTCAGACCAGTTATTACCAGCTTTCCACCACAAGACAATCCATTATTTCAATACGCTGACTACACCTACAATTTAAGTTTGCACGTTATACCACCAAGCAAGTACAATGCATTGGCAACAATTCCTGGATACATTTATACCAATGATGACAACACAGTATTAATAGCCAGTGGCGGTAGACGCAATGATAGTAATTTCACACGTCATACAAAGTTTAAACAAGATTTTTATTTTGAAAATTTAAAGTTTACTACAATTGTTGGATTGAACAACAAAAGTAGAAATACCAATAGTATTGATCTCAGCTTTACTATAATTGAACCATATGGTGTTACTATGCTAAACCGTATGCGAGATCTAATGGACGAGTTAGATGTTAACAGTTGGATGCAATTGCCTTTTATGCTACAGATAGATTTTGTAGGCAACACTGACCAAGGAGAAGTGATGCACCCAATACCGGATACTACCAAATATATTCCCGTTAGGTTAATTGGTTGCAAGATTAAGGTCACTAACAAAGGCGCAGAATATCAATTACAGGCAATTCCGTATAGCCATCAAGCGTTTAACGAGTCATCTGCAAGCACACCGGCACAGTTTGAAGTCACTGCCAAGACCATTGCTGATTTTTTTAGTTCTAGTGGAAATGCAGGACAAGCAGACAATGTTATATCCACAGGAAATGCACTAGCTGAACGTAGAGAAGCTCTGTCTAAAGAATTAAAAGATGAAAAGTATAAGACTCCTGACGGAAAAAGAGAAGCAGAAAAGAAAAGTAAAGAATTTTTAGCAGTGCAACAGGGAGTAAGTAGCACAGGCTACGTAGTCGGCAGCTATAGCGCCGCAATAAACAGCTTTCAGAAACAACTACAAGCTAATAAGCAAACACAACATCCTGAGATTTATGAGTTTAAATTTCACAAAGATTTTGAATCATCAGAAATTGTTATTCCAAATAAAGTAGAAGCCAGGAATACCAAGATGATTGACCCTACCACCAAGGCAGCAGTGGCAGCTATCAGGGCACAAGGGGGGATATCTACTGCTGGTATAGATATGACCAGCGAAAGATTTAGCATCAATGCAGGCACAAATGTTGTTGAAGTAATCAATATGGTTATGCGGGCCAGCAAATACATTAGAGATCAAATACCTGATCCGGCAACAGATGCAGTGGGTGGTGGGCAAGCGATTGCAGACAAACTTAAAAGACCGATTAATTGGTATAAAATTACTCCAGTGATTACCATTGGAGAATTTGATTTCAAGCGTGATTGCTACAGTAAAAAAATTACATATCACGTAGAGCCTTACACTTATTATAATACTAAATTTAGAGATGCACCACAAAAACTACCCGACAGCTACAGCAAATCTTACCAATATATGTATACTGGTAAGAATAGAGATATTATTAGTTTTGACATTGACTTTGACACAATGTTTTATACTAAAATAACTGCTGATCGAAGTAAAGCACAAAAAGATCGTACACAACCGCAGGCAGAGCAGTCGCAAGAAGATAACACAAACGCACCAAATCGTCCAAAACGTATAACCAATAATGTGGTAGTACCGGTCGCTGGGCAAGCTGGTGCACCAAACCCGGCCAGCGTGGACAGTAAGTCGGTGTTGGTCAATGATTTAACACAATCAATGATGAGCAGTAGTCGTGGTGATATGATCAATGTTAAATTAAAAATTGTAGGCGACCCAGAATTTATTAAACAAGACGATGTTTACTTCAACCCAACTAATAATCCTAGCCAACCTAACAAACGGTATGATAAAAATGGCAGTTTGATATTTGATGTCAGCGAAATTTTTGCATTGATTAAATTTAAAACGCCAGTGGATTTTAATGCTGAAACAGGATTAATGGAATTTGAAACCTGGGAAACATCTGTGTTCAGCGGCATTTACAAAATCATTACGGTAGAGAATGAATTTAGTCGAGGACAGTTTGTACAAACATTAGATTGTATCAGAATGTTTGATCAGCCCGATTACGATATTGTTCAACCGACACCCGACGACGGAAAAAAGAAAGCTCAAGAAGAACGAGCTCCGGAAGTTACCACATTAGAAGAACAAAAGAAACAAGAAGAGCCAGCACAGGAGTCAAGAAATATGACATTTGGCGAGGCCTTTAAACAAGCTAGAAAAGATTACGGTGGCGCAGGTGGAGTCTTTACTTGGAATGGCAAGCAATATCAAACAAACATAGTTGGCGAAGATTATGTGTCTAAACCAAAGTCTGTTTATAACGATAGCAGAGATCTAGGCAAAGTTGCAGTTACTCAACAGGCCAAATTAAAAGCCGACATAGCCAGCGCACCTACAGAAAATATCAATGACGGCAACATACAAGATTATGGATTGGGTTAATCGATGGGAATGGATAAAAGACTAGGCCGAGAAGTATCGGACACATATAAAAGAGAATCGTCGGGCCTAAAGTTAGACTCTGGTCCTTTTATTGGCAAAGTAAAAAATAACTTAGACCCCACACGTGGCGGACGCCTGCAGGTATATATTCCAGACTTAAACACTGGCAATGAAAACGATCCTGATAATTGGAGAACAGTAAGTTGGGCAAGCCCATTCTTTGGCACAACCAGTCAACCCGATACCAACAAGCAAAACTCGTTTAAGAAAGTTAGGCACAGCTACGGAATGTGGATGGTCCCACCAGACATTGGCAATTTAGTGTTATGTACATTTGTACTGGGCGATCCTAACAGGGGTTTTTGGTTTGCCTGTATTCCAAACCAGCTTGGGCACCATATGATTCCCGGCATTGCCGGCAGTATCAATGTAGACGCTGGACAGATAAGCGATCCCAAAGTTAAATCCGGTTATAAAAACAATCCCACAGTGGTCAGTGAGTTTAACGAAAACGACGAAGCAATTGACTGGGCTAATTTTATTAACTTAAAAAAGCCCATACACGAAGAACAACTTAAGATATTAATCAAGCAAGGGCTAGATGAAGATTACATCAGAGGAATTATTTCCAGCTCAAGTCAACGCGAAACTCCTAGTTTTGTATTTGGTATAAGCACACCCGGGCGCCCTGTCAATGATCCTGCAGAAGATCCCAACTATAAAGAAAAGTTACAGTCCGGGGACTTAAAAGAAAGCGACTATGCAGTTTCTGCACGTAAAGGTGGCCACCAGTTTGTAATGGACGATGGTAACTGGCAAGGCAAAGATCAATTAATAAGATTACGCACTGCCGGCGGGCACCAGATATTAATGAATGACAGCGAACGTGTGATGTACATAGCCAACGGTGACGGCAGTGTATGGATGGAGTTCACAGGACCCGGGCATATCAACGTTTACTCTGGATCTGGTATTAACATTAGAACACAAGGTGACTTAAACCTACACGCTGATAAGAATATTAATATCAATGCTGGGGAGAATATCAATGTAGCCGCCGGCAAAGAAATGACTACCCTTAGTCCGACTGTTAAATTTAATGCCACAGGCGAAATGCTGTTGTTTGGCGGTGATGTAAAAGTTGGCAGTTCTGGCCCAATGTCCTTTGTCAGTTCGGGCACAGCCAATTTGAATTCTGGCGGATCGTTGCATTTAGTGGGCAGTAACATTACGTTAAACGACGGTGGCGGTGCCACAGTTAATAGACCTACTCCGTTAAAATACAATAAACTAACTGAAACAGGATACAAAGACGGTAGCTGGGCCTCTGTTGACGGAGGACTAAGCACCATTGTTCCTATTGCACCCGCACACGAACCTTGGGGATTGCATAAAGGAACTGTGTTGGCCGGCGTGACCAGTGGCACAGGTATAAATGGGTCAACGTTTGGGGGTACTACCGGAACCGGCAACGGTGTAACGTCCGGGCCCGCACCAACCAAAGAGATACCAGTAGTGGAATGTAAAGGCGGTGCAATGCCAACAGATCCTGGTCCACAAGCGGCACAAAATGCCGGAGTAAAAAATCCAGTTAACAAAAGCTACTTAAACAGAGCCGATAGCCCATCGCCAACAGAAGGTATAGGACCACTAACACCCGAACAAACCAAAGCATTGATAACACAAATAGGCTGGAACGAAAGCGGTTGGAAGTATAATATTGAAAATCAATACAACTACCTGGGAAAATATCAAACTGGAGCAGCCGCATTGGTAGATCAGGGATACATCAAGCGAGATGCTTACCAATTGTACGGCAATAAAGCAGTCAACTATCCAACTAGCTGGACAGGCAAAGACGGAATCGGCAGTAAAGAATCATACCTGAACAGCGGCGGCGTACAAGAAAAAGTTATGCTCAATCTTTTAAAATCCAACTACAGTACTTTAATAAGAACAGGCGCAATAAAAGAAGGTGATGACCAGTGTGCCATTGCTGGTATGCTAGCCGCTAGTCACTTAATTGGTGCAGGTGGCGCCAAGAAATGGCGACAAACCGGTGGTGGTCAGGATGCCAATGGCACCACAGGCACGGTATATTACAATATGGGACGGTATGCAGTCGATGTACTTGCGGCCCCGGCTACTGCACAGGCTTAAATACTATATGGCAACATACAAAGGATTCAGCACCTATAACAGGGTTAAAAAATTTAAGTTAACTGACTTTGACTTAGTTAAACAAGACCTGTTCAACCATTTTAACATTCGCAAAGGCGAAAAGTTAATGGATCCCAGCTTTGGAACGATCATATGGGGGTTATTATTTGAACCATTTACAGATGAATTAAAGCAATCTGTAATTAAAGACATCAATACCGTTATAAATTATGATCCTAGGATAAACATAGACAACGTGGTAATAGCACAATACGAGTACGGTCTTCAAATTGATTTGGCATTAACTTATGTTCCTTATAACCAAACAGAAACATTGCGAATCAAATTTGACCAAGAATCTCAAACTGCTAGTGTACGCTAATAAACGGCGTACATTTTAAAACCGATAAATATTAAAAACGGGTAATATAGATGGCAATCAATACAAGACAAAACAGTTTGCTGGTAGCAGAAAATTGGAAAAAGATCTATCAGACTTTCCAAGAGGCTGACTTCACTAGCTATGATTTTGAAACTCTGCGTAAGAGTATGATTGATTACATCAAGCTCTACTACCCAGAAGATTTTAACGATTTTACTGAAAGCAGTGAGTTTATTGCTCTAATAGACTTAATTGCTTTTATGGGCCAAGCATTGGCATTCCGTACAGATTTAAATGCTCGCGAAAACTTCATTGACACAGCAGAGCGTAGAGACAGCATTTTAAAGCTAGCACGATTAATCAGCTATAATCCCAAGCGTAACATTTCTTCTAGCGGTTTCTTAAAGATTGAAACTGTTAGCACCACAGAAACACTCTACGACAGCAACGGATTTAATCTAAGCAACTTATCAGTCAACTGGAACGATTTAAGCAACGATAACTGGTTAGAACAGTTTACCACCATTGTTAATGCCGCATTGATCAGCAGTCAAGTAATTGGTAAACCTGGAAATACACAGACAATTAACAGTGTCAGAACAGAAGAATACGGACTTAATTTGATCCCTAATGTTCTTGGCGTGTACAAGTTTCAAAGCGCCATTGAAGGCAACAATTTTGATTTTGAAATAGTAAGCCCTACCAGCATAGCTAAATCATATATCTACGAGCGCACTCCAAGTAAAAACGCACCGTTTAATATACTGTATCGCAATGACAATTATGGAAACACCAGCAATGACACTGGATTTTTTGTTTACTTTAAACAAGGCGCATTGGCTAGCCAAGAATTTACCTTAAGTGACAGTATTCCTAATAGAGTGGTTAATTTTAATTTTAGTAATATTAATAACACAGACGTTTGGTTATACAGTTTAGACAGCAACGGAGAATTAAACGAACTATGGACACAAGTTCCTGCAGTTGGCGGCGTAAACGTAATCTATAACAAGTCTCAAGAGCGTAACCTATATCAAGTTAACACCAAGGCCAACGATCAAATTGATTTGGTATTTGGCGATGGCAGCTTTGCCAACATTCCAACAGGATCTTACAGACTATATTATCGCACCAGTGCAGGCATTGGCTACAAAATTACACCTGATGAAATGAAGGGCGTGGCAATATCCTTTAACTATGTCAGTAGAGATAACAGAGTAGAAACTCTTAACCTACGTGCCAGCTTGCAGTATACTGTAACTAACGCCAGCTCAAGAGAAACTACTGCGGATATTAAACAAAAAGCTCCTCAGCAATACTACACACAAAACCGTATGATCACTGGAGAGGATTATAACATCCTCCCTTACACAACATTTGGTAACGTACTAAAGGCTAAATCAGTTAACAGAACAAGTTCCGGGGTTAGTCGTTATCTGGACGTAATTGATCCAACTGCAAAGTATTCTAGTACAAATATTTTTTGCAGTGATGGCTTACTATACCAAGACAACTACATCCGTGCATTTAAATTTAATGCAAATAGCAGTGGCGAGATATCTAAAGTTATCAACAATAATATTGTTAAAGATATTATTTTAAGTCAAGAACTACAGCATTTTTACTATGCCAATTATCCTCGCTTTCCTGGAGATAACACTACCAGTGTATTAAAAAATATAAACTGGAATTTAACAACTTTTGGTAGCAATACTGCCACAGGTTATTTTGTGTTAAATGGAACTCCGGCTGTCATTGGCGGCGTTGCTAAAAACGAAACTCGATATCTACGTCAGGGTGCCATTATTAAGTTTGTTCCACGAGCAGGATATTATTTTGATACAAGTAATAATATGATTCCTGGTACTGCGCCAATCGGCAGTAATACCAGCATATATGCCTGTGTTACCGTAGTCTACGGTAACGGAACAAACAACGGCACGGGAAATTTAGATGACGGCACAGGTCCAGTTATACTAAATGTTAAAGTGCCAACCGGCGCAGTGATAGCAGAAGTTATTCCTGTTTTTAAGAATGGCTTTACTAGCTTTTACAACGAAGCAATTACTGGACTAATTAAAAGTTTTAAAAACTTTGGTCTGACCTTTGATGTTGAAAAGCAAATTTGGAAAATTATCTCTTCTGAGAATTTAAATACGTCTGGGCAGTTTAGTTTAACCAATCAAAATGATATTAGTGGAACTGGATTAGATGCCAGCTGGTTAATACGTTTTGAATACAATCTTGATGGTTACATTGTCTATTACAGAGGCATCGAATATACCTTTGAAAGTGCCGGCCAAACTGGTTTCTTCTTTGATGATCGTGTCAAGGTGTACGATACTAAGACAGGTACTGTGGTCAATGACCAAGTTACAGTACTAAAAACAAATAGACAGCCAGATTCAAATTTTTCATTGGCGCAAGATTGTTCTTGGAAGATTTATAAAAATAGCGTTGGCAGCGACGGTTATGTGGACAAGAATAAAATATATGTAACTTTTGCCGATTCAAATAACGATGGAATTCCAGATAATCCAGATTTGTTTAAATTGGTAGTTGACCCTACTGTTAATTCTGCAACTAAGTTTGTGTATTTTCAACGTGAAGCAGGATACCAACGTTTTCAAAATTTAATTCCGTTAGATAATAAAACTATTGTTAGTTTGTATGCCACAGCCAGCGACATTGCCGGAGTCAATAATTTATATCTATCAGGGCAACAATTTTATGCGTATGGCGAAAATGCTTTCTACAAATTGAATAGTGATAGAACATTGACAGCGATCACCGATTACACTGCTAGGATTGGCAGACAAGAATTGCAATTTCAATATAGACATAACAGTCCCGATTACCGTCGCATCAATCCAAGCAATACAAATGTAATTGACCTTTACATATTAACTTCTGCATATGAAAGTGCCTACCGTGTTTGGATACAGGATACCAGCGGCGCAACAGAACAACCATATGAGCCAACCACTGACAGTCTAAACGACGAGTTCAGTAAGTTAAACGATATTAAGAGTATCAGCGATACTATAGTCTTTCAGAGTGCCAAGTTTAAACCAATATTTGGTTATAAAGCAAACAACTCGTTACAGGCTACATTTAAAGTGGTAAAGAATCCTTCAATTAGCATCAGCGACAACGACATTAAGACTTCAGTTATTAATGCAATTAACAGTTACTTTGATATTACAAACTGGGACTTTGGTGAAACATTTTATTTCTCTGAGTTAAGCGCATACCTACACAGAGCACTAAGCCCAAATGTTGCCAGTATTATCATTGTGCCTGCTGACGCTGGTACTAGTTTTGGAACATTATATCAAATCAATTGCGAGCCACACGAAATTATCGTTAGTGCCGCAACCGTGGAAAATGTTGAAGTTATTACATCGTTGACGGCTAATCAATTGAACCTAAGCGTGGCATCATTGAATAAAGAAATTTTAATTTAATTGGTAAAATATGGCAACCAGACGAACTCTAGATTTTTTACCAACAGTATTCCAAACCGATACTAACAAAAAGTTTTTACAAGCTACACTGGACCAATTGGTCAGTGAACCAAATTTTGATAGAATTGACGGATATGTTGGCAGACAGTTTGCACCAACTTACAAAGCTAATGATAGTTACATTAGCGAGGCCAATAAAGATCGCCAAAATTATCAACTTGAGCCCAGCGTATTAATCAAAGGCTCTTCTGGCGAAGCTACCTTTTACAGCAATTACAGCGATCTTGCTAATAAGATTTCATACTATGGTGGAGTTACCAACGACCACCGTAGATTGTTTTCCAATGAATATTATACCTATACTGGTTTATTTGACTTAGACAAGTTTGTTAACTTTAGCCAGTATTACTGGTTGCCAAATGGACCTAGTCCTATTGCAATCAGCAGTAAGCCTGTGAGCAGTCAAGCTACGTTTACATTTACTAGAGACGAAGCTAACAATTCTTATACCGTGGCCGGACAGTCCTCGGGTAATCCTGAATTGGTTGTTGCACGTGGCGGTTTTTATAAATTTGTATTGAACCAACCAAACAGCCGTTTCTACATTCAAACCGAGCCTGGTGTATCGGGCGTTAAACGATTGGCGTTGAATACAAGTACCAGAGACATCTATGGCATTACAGCCAATGGAGTTGAGACTGGCACCATTGAATTTACTGTGCCATTGAACAATGTGCAAGACCGCTGGTTAAAAATACCATTGGTTGAGAACGTTGATTATGCCACAGATGCACTCTATCAAGATCTTGTTGGCACTCCAGTTGACGAATTTAAAATTGACGGAAGCAATATTGGGTTGAATGGCAAGAACGTTATTTTCTTAAATCCTGCAGACACTCACAAAGGTGTGTACAGAATAAGATTTGTCAACAATACAATTACATTTGATAAAATTAGAGATATTGATCCTGACAGTCGAGTATATGTTCGCTCGGGGCTAACATACAGCAACAACGAATATTATAAAACAGAAAACAATCAATGGGAAGCAATTCCTAGTCTAACAGCACAACTTGATGTTTTATATTACCAAGATGCAACCAATCCAAATATGTTTGGAAAAATTAAAATCTTGGAAACGCCTGCCGAGCCATTGAATATAGATGAATTGGTCATTGGAAAAACACAGTACACTACACAAGATGGTATACAATTTACCAATGGATTGGTAGTTAAGTTTGATGATTCTGTTTTACCGGCCAAGTATCAAAATAAAACTTATATTGTTGAAGGCGTTGGCAGTAGCATTACATTAGTGGATTTTTCTTTACTGGTATTTCCTGAACCCAATGCACAAGTTAATACAGTTCCCTGGGATGCTGTGCCCTATAGCTCCGGTACATTAGATGAACCGTTCCGTGGTCCGGCAATACCAGATTACTTTACCAGCAATCGTGCCAGCATTGATTTAAACGCCTGGGCAAGACATAACCGTTGGTTCCACTCGGATGTAATTGAATTGAGTGCCAAAGCGAATGGGTCAACGCCGTTGTTTGACCAGGCAGTTCGTGCTCAACGTCCAATCATTGAAGCCGAACCTAATGTTCAACTGTTTCAATTTGGTCGAGTTGGCAAGCGTCCAGTAAACCACATTGATGTAACAACCACTGATGCATTTAATCAAGTACAACATAGTAAATCTCTTTTAGTCAATGGAGTACGACTAAAAGAATTTGATCGTATATTATTTGCCAACGATAAAGATCCATTGGTACGCAGTCAAATTTATACAGTACGTTACCAATTACAAAACGAACCCAGTTATCGTAGTGTTTATGATGGCACCGGCCGTGGAAGTATTACAAGACGCATTGACGGCCGCAATGATTATGTGGAAGTAATTGGCAGTGGCACAGACTTCACGTCGGAATTAGATGCTGGCAGTACACTATATGACGCAGAAGGCAACTACTTAGGTACAGTAACACAGGTTATGTCCAGTACTAGTTTGGGTCTAATAGACACACCCAATACGTTTACGGGAGTTAGTGTTTTCCAATATAGAAATCCCAAGATACAACTTACGCTCGGTGAGGCAGACGATGCTGTAGACAAGTTTGATTGCGTCGTTGCCATAGACGGCGAAAGCAAAGGAAAGACATATTGGTACAATGGAGACACCTGGCAATTAGCGCAACAAAAAAGTGAAACTAATCAAATTTTAAAATTTGATGCTTTTGACAATACTGATACAAGTTTTGGATCGTATAACGGAACAAACTTTACAGGCACTAACATTTTTAGTTATAAGACTGGCTCGGGCAAAATAGACGCAGTGCTAGGACAAGCATTGGCCTATGAAAACACAACAAATAACACTGCCGATTTAGTATTCGATAACAATTTTGATAACGATACATTTACCTACGTTGACGGAACACAACTGCTGACTAAGTCCATCAATTCGGGATACATTAGACAAAACGTCAATGGAACTGAATTTGTTAAACGTAATGTTTGGGCAAAAGTTGTTGAGGATACTAAACAATATCAAATCTTTAGTAAAACTTATACTGGAAAAACCAATCACATTGAAATTGACGTGTTGCCAGAATCTGAATTAGAGGTTCCAACAACAAAAGTTTTTGTCAACAACAAGTTATTGGAAAGCAGCCAATACAGTTTTCAGAAAGTTGGAAAACGTAACACGGTAAAAGTTGTTGCTAGTAAATTAGCAGTTGATGATAAGATAGATGTTTTAATTTACAGTAAGTCTGCATCTAAACTTGGATATTATCAGGTACCGGCTAACCTTGAATACAATAGCCAGAATAAATCTTTTTCCAAGTTAACACTGGGACAAATTCGAAATCACTTGACTGCCACCGGACAAAATACAGATAAGGTGTCGGGATTGGTGCCTGGGCCAAGCAATCTTAGAGATTTAAATATTGCCAGACAGGGCGGCAATATTCTACAACACAGCGCCCCAACAATTTACGCCAGCTTATTTTTAATTGATAAGCAGGCCAATTATGTCAATGGCATTGAGTACGCACGTAGAGAATATACAAAATTTAAAAATAAATTCATTGAACTGGCCAGCACATTGCCTGGCTTGGATTTAGATAATGCTGGCGCCAGTGTAGACATAATATTGTCTAATATCAACGCCATAAAAAATCCTAGCTTTAGTTGGCACTACAGCGATATGGTTCCATACGGCGATTGCCGTATCCTGACATATAAAATTAAAGATACAAATAGCTATCAATTTAAAATTGATTCAATTTTCAATGACAAACAGATACAGAACAGAGCTGTCTTGGTTTATCTAAACAATCAACAGTTAATAAAAGACATTGACTATACATTTGATCAAACCCGTCCTGCAGTAATTTTAAATGAACGCTTCTATCTAACCAATGAAGATGTAATTGAAATTAGAGACTATAAAAACACCGACGGCTGCTACATACCAGAAACTCCAACCAAACTTGGATTACACCCTAAATTTAAACCAACGGTTTATCTAGACGACACGTACAGAGAAGCAGTGGAAGTTATTCAGGGACACGATGGAAGTTTAACTCCTGTGTTTGGCGACTACAGAGATAGTTTCCTACTGGAACTAGAGTTACGTATATACAACAACATCAAAATTGATTGCAAAGTTCACCCTACTAGATACAGCCCCGGCCAATTTAGAACAATTGATTACACTCCACTGGAATGGAACAAAGTTTTAAACAGTAACTTTTTAAAGTGGGTGGGACAAAATAAATTAGACTTCATTGCCAATGATTGGTTTGATCCTAACGATCCATTTACCTATAACTACAGATACAGTAAAGATAGTCTTAGCAACCAAAATTTAAATGGGTACTGGAGAGGGATTTATCGTTACTTCTACGACACTGACAGGCCTCACATAGCACCTTGGGAAATGCTAGGATTTAGCGAGCAACCAACTTGGTGGGAAAACATATATGGTCCTGCACCATATACCAAATATAACACACAATTGTGGTCTGACCTTGAAAATGGCGTAGTTGCCAGCGGCACACTGGCCGGGATTGACTCTGCTTATATTAGGCCAGGATTAAGTAAAATTATCCCAGTGGATGAAAACGGTGGCTTACTGCATCCGTTGGCCATTGGTATTTCTACAGAATTTAATAGTGTACAAGCATCTAGTGGATATCAGATTGGTGACGGAGCGCCAATAGAAGCTGCCTGGCAGAGAACCAGCGAGTATCCGTATGCACTGCAACGTTCGTTGGCATTGACTCGCCCTGCCTGGTACTTTGGCACATTATTTGATGTCAATGGTTATGCCAAAGATGCGGCATTAGATCAGTATACTGTTGCCAATACCAGTCGACGTGTTGCGCCCAAGGACATTGTAATCAACGGCGAAACAGTCAACAATCAAATAACACGGGCCAGCGGATACATAAATTGGATCACTGATTATATGACCAGCTTGGGTCTGGACGCTCGCTCTAAACTTAGAAACAATTTAGACAACCTAACAGTTGAGTTAAGCTACAGAGTTGGTGGATTTACCGATAAGAACTATATTACAGTTTTGGCTGAACAATATAGTCCAACCAGTACCAATGCCAGCGTAGTGGTACCAAACGAAAGCTATTCGTTAATTCTTAATAAGAATGTACCTAAAGAGCGTGTTGCCTATAGTGCCGTAATTATAGAAAAAACTAGCACAGGCTTTGCTGTCAGCGGCTACAATCTTAACTATCCTTATTTTACAGTAGTGCCTAGTGACACTGCCGGAGAAAGTTATGCTATAACGCAAGACGGTCAAGCGGCAATGATCTATAAAGAATATAGAAAACAAAAGTTGGTAATTCCATATGGTCACGAGTTTACCACTAAACAACAAGTAGTTGACTTCTTGGTAAGCCACCAACGCTACCTACTATCTCAGGGATTTATCTTTGATGAATTTGATGATACACTGGCTAAAACCAAAGATTGGGTATTGAGCGCATACGAATTTCTAGGTTGGACTATCCAGGGATGGAAGCCGGGTAGTATATTAATTTTAAGTCCAGTAAGTACAAAAATTAAACTAATAACAGCCGATGGTGTAGTTGATGAAATTACCAATGAGAGTAATGGCACTAAAATATTAGATCCAAACTTCTCCGTAATACGTCCGGTAAACTTTACCAGTGTACGTGAACCTGATCTGTTTACATTGGATACTATCAGTGGGCAAACTATTGCGTTCCTAGAGCTAGACATAGTTCAATACGAGCACGTATTGCGCTTTGACAACAGTACAGTTTTCAATGATATCATTTATCAACCTGAGTCAGGTAGCCGACAATTTAGATTAAAGATAGTTGGAAGCAAAACTGCCAATTGGACAGGAGCATTAAATCCTCCTGGATTTATATACAACAATCCAACGGTGCCCGAATGGAGACCAGGCAAAGATTATCTCAAAGGTGACATTGTTACATATAAGAGCCAATACTATACTGCGGCACAAAAGATCTCTGCACAAACAACTTTTGTACAAAGTTATTGGAAACAAATTGAAAAGACACAGATTAAAACAGGGTTGTTGTCTAACTTTGCCAACAATGCTGGAAAATTTGTTGACGTCTATGATCCAGACAGTAGTCTACTAGATCATCAAATGGCACGTATGAGTGCCGGATTAATAGGATTCCGTCAGAGAGCATATCTTGATGACTTTTATCTCGACACAACTACGCAATCTAAATTCTATCAAGGGTTTATTAAACAAAAAGGTACTAAGCAGGCCATTGATGCAATGCTTGGCGCACAATTTGGCGATTTACAAAACAACATACAGTTGCACGAAGAATGGGGTGTGCGGGTTGGAGAATACGGTGCATTATCCAGCAACCAAACAGTTGAAATTGTATTAAAAGAATCAGAGATTAAAAATAATCCCACAGGCATTACCATTGAAGAAACACCTGTTGAGGGACTAATCAATGTAACGGATAAGCAACTATGGTCCAGACCCCTTGACACCAAACCTATACGGTTTTTAAATCGTGTATCCAACGATAGGCAAGAAAATGATTTACAAACTGCTGGCTATGTTAACATAAATGATGTTGACGCTACATTGTTTAGTTCTGGCAATTATCAATTGCTCACACCAACTACAAAAAACGTTGGCAGCGGTTACATAGTTTGGGTGGCTAAAGATCATAATAAAGAGTGGAATGTTTATCGTGCCACAGAAACAGATGCCTCTGTATTAAGCATTGAATACAGCTTGGATCAAGCAGGCAAAGTAACCACCAAGAATCCACATAAGTTAGAAGCTAACCAGACTGTGGTAATTAGAAACTTAAACAATGACTACGACGGATTTTATATTATAAAGAGCGTTTTAGATAGACGCTCGTTTACCATTGGCTTAACTGAAGAAAAATCTAAAGCACTAAAACAAAATCCAGTAACTGGCGCCGGTATCCTATTCGTACTTGACAGCGTAAGATTTACTTACCCTGGATTGGTTAATGATTACACTCCGCCGCACGGTTGGAAAGACGGAGATATGGTCTGGGTAGACAATGCCGATGGTATGAACCGTTGGGCCGTTTATGAAAAAGACAGTCGCTGGCACTACATAGAACCAGAAGCTATTACTTTGGGCAGTTACAAACCGGGTGGTAATTATGGTACAAATGTCAGAATTGATGACAACAATAGATTTGTTATAGTTAGCTCACCTGGCGCGGCACAAGCAGCCGGTAGACTACACGTATTTGATTATTACTACGGACAAAAAGAACGTGCAGTATTAAGCGGTGGTATTGAAGACACTGAAACATTGGGTACAAGTCTAGACATTGCACAGAACATTATTGTTGCTGGCGCCCCAGATAGCAGAGTTCAAACTGGGTTAGTAATGATTTACGCTTTCAGCGAAGATTTATATTTTGAGCCAGTGCAGGTATTAACATCTCCGGGTACAGGGGAAAATCCTGTGGCCACAGAACAAAACCTATTAGGCACACAAGTTGGCGCACGTTATGGTTTCAGTTTGGCACAGAGCAGAGATTCTAATATTCTTTACGTTGGCAGCCCTGGCACCAATGAAGTTTTCATATATGCATATCACAGTGAAATTGAAACAAGATTTGATAGATTTAGTTTAGCCCAAGCGGCTACGGGGTGTACTTTACCCTACGAACTCAATGACGAGCGCAGTATAGCAGTATATCTACACGGTATTAAGCCAACTGCTGGTCAGTCCAACATTGGGCACAAGTTGTTAATACTAGGCGAAGATTATTCTGTTGTTGACAATACGGTGGTGTTTATGAGTCCACTAGTCACAGAAGACTACGACTCCTTTGTATTAGAAGACAATGAAGAAATATACTTTGGCAGCGAAGATTCTACCGGCAGTAGAGGGTATATTGTAATTCGTCGTCGTGGCTATTATGAATATGCTGGAAAAATTGCCGGTAATACCAATAGTAAATTTGGATACAGTGTTGCTACAGGCAACACCGGGGCATACGTAGTTATTGGCGCACCCGATCAAACCATAGATAATATTCCGTATGCTGGTCAAGCTAGCATATACGCCACACGCATTAAGTGGATCGAGTCTAATGGCGTAATGAGACCCGATGCAGAATATGCCCTAGTAGAAAAGCTCACAGCAGAAACACCAACCTACAAAGCAAACTTTGGATATAGCGTTGAGATGGGAGTCACTGACTCTGTTGTTTTTGTTGGTGCTCCGGGATTCGCTACAGCAGCCTATGACGGAGGCACTGTATATAGATATATAAACTACGGAAAAGAATTTGGTACAATAGTTGGATCTGTCATTGACCCGGTTGTAGCAGCCGGGGATCTGATGGTTATCAACGAAATAGATGTACTCTTTACTGGCGGCGATTTAACTAAGATTATTAAAGATATTAACAATAAAAAAATAATTGGAGTTCAAGCATCTGCCACTGCCGATCGTCGATTGGTAATAAGTTCCATATTGCAAGCCAGTAACAATAAGCTAAACATTATTCCAACAGGTAATATTGTTGTCAAACTGGGAATTAAAATATTTGAAACTACACAAAAAATTAAGAGACCATCAACCACCGAAGGTGATAATTTTGGATCTCTTGTACGAGTAGACAATAGCGGAAAGACTTTAACAATTTCCAGTAGAACTGGTACAATCTACGATTATGCCACATACGACAACGAACAAACTACCTATGATGGAAATATAACTAGGTTTGTTGAAATAGTAAAAGGCAGCGGTGCTGTCTATATGTACAACTTGTTTGACAATCCAAACGATGCACCGGATCCATACGGTAATTATGTATTTGGTGAGGAATTTAATGCGCCAGGAGTTGCACTTGGTGACAGGTTTGGTATTGGAGTAGATTTTAACAATAGTCAATTGTGGATTGGTGCTGCCTTCAATGACACCAAGGGCCAGAATGCAGGACAAGTCTACAAATATACAAACGAATCAGGCAACCCAAGTTGGTATAAAAAACGTGCCAAGTCTAAGAATGTAGACGTCAGTGGTATTAACGGAATTAGCCTTTATAAGAAAACCACAGGCGAATTTATAACCAGCTTGGATTATATAGATCCGGTCAAAGGAAAGAACCTGGGCATTGCTGAACAAGACATTAGTTACAAAACCAGCAGAGACCCAGCAGTATACAACAACGGTTCTAAAGATATTGATTTCTACTGGAGTACACAGCAAGTTGGAGAAACCTGGTGGAATTTAGATCGTCTTCGATATATTGACTACGAACAGGAAGAATTATCCTACAGATTAAACAACTGGGGCCGTTTGTTTACAGGCAGCAAAGTAGAAGTCTATCAATGGATTGAAAGTGGTTACTTACCTAGCGAATATGTGGCCAATGGGCAGCCTGGGACTCCGCTAGCAGAAGACAATTCTTCTTATACAATGACTACCTACGTTGATGTAGACACAGGTATTATCAAAACTCGCTACTATTACTGGGTCCGCGGAATCAGCACAGTACCAGTAAATTCTAGTAGAAAATTAAGTGCATTGGCCTTAGAGAATGTGCTGTTGAACCCACTGGCACAAAACTTGCCATATGCCGCTATCTTAGATGATCATAGTATTGGTATTTTTAATTGCGTTGGTTACTTAAACAGCAACGACACTATTTTGAGAATTGATTACGATAAAGAATTAAACAATAATTTAATTCATAGCGAATACGAATTAATTCAAGAGAACAACCCGGATAGTGATCTGCCAGACCGTATATACAACAAACTAGTAGACAGTATCAGTGGCAGAGATAAAGAAAGACAGCGGGTACCAGACGTTAAACTACGCCCTAGTCAACAAGTTGGCTTAGAGTTGCGCCCCCGTCAAACCATTGTTTTAAACAGATATGCCGCGCTAAAGAATCTAGTAGAATATTGCAATCGTGTTTTTGCAGAAAAGACTATCGCTTACAAATTACAAAACAGCAAACCTTTTGTAAACAACTATTTCTTCCAAAAGGATCCGTTGCCCAGTAACGCTCATTATGATTACCTGGTAGAGAATCTGACAGAGCGTGATTATGTAAAAACAGATGAAGGTATTCGGGTCTGTGTTAAGCACGACAGCAACTTCTTAGGTCTGTGGACAATATACGAATACACTGATGGCGCTTATAAAGTAATTAAAAACCAAACGTTTGATACAACAATGGTTTGGGACTATGTAAATTGGTATGCCATTGACTTTGATTCTAATACAAAAATAACGTACACTGTTGATTATGCTAAAGATTTAGAAAAGTTATATTTAAAAGCAGGTGACATTGTTAAAATAACCAATGGTAGCAATGGTTACGAAATCTATCGCTATACCAGCAGTGATACCAGCGACTTGGTAGCAGTGGAAAACGGTACCGTTGCGCTAAGTTCTAAGCTATGGGACATTGAAGCCAATGATGTTGGATTTGACAGTAACGGTTTAGACAGCGTCGAGTTTGACCTGGACTACAGCACAGAAATTAGAAACGTCATCAACGGATTGCGAGAAACAATTTTTGTTGACGATCTAATAGACCATAGAAATAAAGTACTATTCTCTTTAATTAATTATATCTATAGCGAACAGAAACAGGTTGATTGGATTTTTAAAACTAGTTTTGTTAGTGTTACGCACCAAATTAAACAATTAGATCAGTATCCAAACTTTAGTAAAGACAATCAAACCTATTACGAAGATTATATCAAAGAAGTTAAGCCTTACAGAACTAAGTTACGTGATTACAGATTGAAATATACTGGCACCGATACTGCCACCCTGAACGTTACAGACTTTGACATACCAGGACACTGGGATTCTGAACTTGGCCGCTTCCGTAGTCCCAGTGGAGAGATACCTGAAAAGGACTCAAAACTTTGGTTGAAGCCTGAATATCAGGATTGGGCCAACAACTTTACATATGGCATTGAAACAATCACAATGTCCAGCACCGGTATAGGATACAATCAGCCTCCGGTGATTACCATTGTTTCCAATGGTGACAAAGGAGCGGGCGCAGTAGCAGAAGCAGTATTAGATTCAACCACCGGTGCAATAATTAAAATTAACGTTGTTAAGTCGGGTCAGGGATATAAAAATACCCCGTTGATAGTTATCAGTGGTGATGGCGCCGGGGCAGTGGCAGTGGCAACATTGGCCAATAACAAAATTCGTAGTATTAAAACTACATTGAAATTTGATAGAACGTCTTACACTACATCTGTTCGCGAGTGGGTACCTTTTGCTATGTTTGGCATTGGTGACTTGGTTGCATACAAGGGTGTTGGATACAAAGCTATATCCAATGTACCATCATTGGATAAATTTGATCCTAAGTATTTTGTTACAGTCAAGGACACAGAGCTGGTTAATGCCAATGATAGAATTGCTGTAAAATACCAACCTACTTCTTATCAGATTCAACGAGATGTAAAAATTGACGGATCAATTGACTTAACTAGACTTATCCCCGGCACAGTATACGATGCACACAAAATTGACAGTACCATAGCTGTTAAGTCAGACACTGACTTTGACGTAATATTAGCTGAAAATAGTAATGAAATTCAACTTGGATTTGATACAAACATATCCGGTGGTGCTTTTTACGATGAAGAAAAATCATATGCTCCTGAAGAATTAGTGCCAGGGGTAATGTACGATCATTTGGCTATGACGGTGATTACTGATATCACAGTTGATTCTCAAACATCTCAGGTTGCCTATAGAATTAGCAAAGATATAAACAACAATGTTGATTACGAAGCTGTTGCCGGAATAGCAAGCACAACACTGGCACAAGATCTAGCCTGGGACGATACAAAAATATATGTAACAAGTTTAGATGGGTTAAGTGTTCCTAATCCAAGTAAAGGCAAGCCTTGTTATGTTTATGTCAATGGCGAAAAAATTAGTTATTACCAAATTGATCAGCAAGAGAACTATTTGCACCAAATTCGGCGCGGCATAGGCGGCACAGGAACACCACTGGTACACCAAGCGGATTCTAAGTTGTACAATGCCAGCTCGGATTTACGAATCCCAAATGTCATTGAAGATAAAAAAGACAACTACAAGTTTAATTCTAGCGACGCTAGATACACACCGTCTTTTACAGTCTTGAACAATCAAGATTTTGTAACCCGTGCGCTAACATTGTTTATCTCAGAAAACCAGCTGACTTACGGCAAAGACTACATTATTACATTAACTCCTAAGCCAAATACAACACAAGCTACCGCAAATGTTGTTTTTACAGACTCTGCTAAACAGCGATATGTTGAGGGACTGATCATTCGTGCTGTGTACACAGAGCACACAATATGGTTGAATCCGGGCATAAATTCGGTTACTGACGGCACAGGACTAGACGGTAGTACCACCGATACAGCTGAGTTTATTAAGGGATTTTCCTACTTTTAAGACGTGATAAATAATACTATGAACCAAGATCTTGACAAGAACGAGCCAAAATTAGAAGAAGAGCACAAGCCCGATGACCAGGCTGGTATTCATATTCGTGGACATATCAAAATCTTTGATCCAGAATCTGGCGAAGTTTTTATAGACAAGTCTAATGCTATTCATTACGAAAATATGAGCGAGGCTATTGCTAATAGCCTGGGAAATTTGGGTAACCAGTTTATATACGAAATGCATTTTGGTAACGGTGGAACCACTGTTGATCCTACTGGTGTTATTAATTACTTGCCACCTAACGTAAAGACGCAGAACAGCGATTTATACAGTCCTACATATTTTAAGAACGTTGACGGAAATAGTGTGGATAACACAGACAAAACTAGAAATCGTATGCAGGTTCGTCACGTACCCGGAACTGTGTACAGCGATATCTTAGTAAGCTGTTTATTGGATTATGGCGAGCCAGCTGGGCAAGAAGTATTTGATAACAGCCAGAATTTAGATGGTAATTTTATTTTTGATGAGCTAGGACTAAAAGGTTACACCGCAGAAGGTGCAGGCCTTGGAAAATTGTTAACTCACGTTGTTTTCCACCCAGTGCAAAAAAGTTTAAATCGTATCATTCAAGTTGACTATACCGTTAGAATTCAAACAATAACTAATTTAAGTAATACAGCGTAATATGTCACAGCCCTATGTAATACGTCGTACCAATGGTAATAACTATATTATCATACAAGAAGGTACAGTTGATACTTCAACCGCAGTTAATCTAGTAGGTCGGGGCGTTCCTGGCTATGGTGGAATGATTGCGGAGAACTTTGTACGCTTAATAGAAAATTTTGCCAACGACTATCCACCACAAAACCCACTTGACGGGCAGCTTTGGTATGATACTGTTGCTAAACGATTAAAATTTTGGTCAGAAGAAACCTGGACTAATTTTGCCGACGTTGGGCCAGTGGGCTCACAGGGTGCGACTGGTCCAACCGGTCCGTTGGGTGCAACCGGTCCAACCGGTGATGCTGGACCCCGGGGCGCAACTGGTTTAACAGGCCCGCAGGGTGCAGATAGTACAGTACAAGGTCCAGATGGATCTACAGGGCCAATTGGCCCAGTGGGATACACAGGTAGCGTTGGCAATAGTGGCCCAATTGGACCAATTGGCTACACAGGCAGCAAAGGTGCCCAGGGCATTGGAATAGCTGGCGGAATTGGCGCAACCGGGCCGCAGGGTTCTACAGGCGTACAAGGACCACAAGGCGCCCAAGGTGATAAAGGTGACACTGGAGATACTGGCGCCACTGGCGCGAGAGGACCCGGTGCACAGGGCAATTTGTCAATCATTGATCATACAATCAACGGTTCAGTAAATAATCAAAACATTATTATCAACCCGCTAGGCACAGGAGTACTTACAGTTAACCAACGTATTATTCCAGGTGCAAATGTCAGTTACGGGATTGGTGATAGTTCTAGGTACTGGACTAGCATTTATTGTACTGCTATACGTTTTGCCGACGGTAGCTTTTCAACAAGTAACAAATCAATTCAAGGAACAACAGCACCTAATTCGAGCAGAGGATCTCCGGGAGATTCAGCTGGTTTGATAGCGTTTACAACTAGTTATGTGTATTATTGCACAGGTCCGTATGACGGATTTACTAATATTTGGAGACGTGTGGCGTGGGACAATTCGACTTGGTAAATATACAAATAAATAATTAATTGCGGAGCAATACAGAATGGCTTATAATATAACACTATCCGACGGTTCACCGTTGGTAACTGTGGCAGATGGCACAGTTGACGTAAACTTTACTAGTTTAAACCTAGTAGGTAAAAACTTTGCTGGATACGGCGCATTGTTCAATGAAAACTTTGTGTATCTATTAGAGAACTTTGCCAACAACTCAGAACCTACCAACCCAGTTGTCGGACAATTGTGGTATGATACAAGTAAGAGAGTAATGAAAGTTTACACTACAAATAATACTTGGAAAGTTATTAGCTCTGCACAAGCTAGTCCTACACAACCGCCAAACCCAGTGCTAGGTGACCAGTGGTGGGATACTACCAACGAACAGTTAAAAATTTGGAATAACACTGAGTGGAAACTAATAGGACCACTATGGTCGTTGGCGCAAGGATTAACTGGTGCGATCCCCGACACTATTATGGACTCGGACGGCAACAGTCGTGTTGTATTAAAGTTCTATGTTAAGAACGTTGTTACAGCTATATGGAGCCAAGAGTACGACTTTGATGTAGATCCTAGTGCTAATGTCCCTGGATTTACAGACGAAGACGATAATATGGTTCTCAAGACCGGTCTTACATTGGCCAACTTAGATCCATTGGCTAACATTATTCACGGTACCGCTGAAAATGCGTTACTGTTAGATGGAATACCTGCAACTAGCTTTATTCGTAATGACATCACTGACGAACAACAAATCAGTGGACCAATTAATTTCCAACCCGATACCGACGAGCAAATTGCTATTAAATTAGCTGGGCACGTTGTCATCGATGATACTAACAGTGAACTATTTGATGTTGGTAGCCCCGATGGTAAACTACGTACAATCTATGCACAAAGTTTTGATGGTGTTGCTAGCTCAGCACGTTACGCCGACTTGGCAGAACGCTTTGAAGCAGACGTGGCCTACGAACCGGGTACAGTTGTTGAATTGGGCGGTGCTAAAGAAGTTACACAAGTTGGCGAAGAACTAAGCGACAATGTATTTGGCGTTATCAGTACCAAGGCTGCTTACTTAATGAACAGTGCTGCCGGCAATGATCAAACACATCCACCAATTGCTGTCAGCGGGCGTGTTCCAGTTAAAGTAAAAGGTAAAGTTACAAAAGGCGACCGTTTAGTCAGTGCTGGTAAAGGCATTGCTCGAGCCGCGACCAAAGAAGAAATTACACCTTGGAATGTTATTGGTCGTGCTCTGGCACACAAGACAGATGACGGACTAGGTACAGTAGAAGCAATCGTTAAACTAAGCTCTTAATATGGCACAACTAGCACCAAATTACGTTTCGGGCAATGTTATACAGCACGAGGACTATGATCTTTTAGTCTCTGGCAGTACTACAGGCGCAGTAAACATTCAGAACCCTAGCATTGGGACAGTCTGGGGAACTGGATATGGCCGTTATGGATTTGGGCAAGATGATTTATATCTCGAACCTGTGCAAAAGGGCGACCTAGTCAGAGCACAGCATTGGGACAACATAGATGCCGCATTGAGCGCAGTAATCAAACACCAAGGCAATAACTACAACGGGCTACCTGGCGAGACGATCCAAGCCGGTAGAAGAATTTCACCTATCCCGGCGTTTGATGCTTTAATCAAACAAGCATTTGGTGATGCCGGCAAGATTTATGCTACCAGCGACACACCACCTTATAATACATCTTATACAGGGCTATGGGGTGACACTGGCCGCCGTGATTTAAAGTTTATTCAAACATTATCGTTTGCCAATGCAGACAAGGCACGTTACTTTTTTAATGCTGGCGGAAAAATTAAATTAAGTTTTTCTCGCACAGGCGGCGCCAACAAAGCACGTAACAGCGATTGGTCAGGGCTGTGTGCGGCAGCAGGAACTGTTGAAATTGGATATCGCAATACCAGAAAAGTTCCTGGATCAGACGGCGGATATGGCGGCTACAGCTATGGCGGCTACGATAACAATAATTACACTGCACTAGATCAAAACAACGGCGGATTCTGGGCCAATAGCCCAAACCTAATCAAGACGCATTTTAGACAAAATAGCAGTGGTTATGGACAATATTCCAACGCTGGCAATAATGGCTATACCGGAGACACCGCAGATTTTATCAAGGTTGAGCTTCGTGTTTACGGTAATACCGGAAACAATGGCGGTCTGGGTCTTGTAGTAGAAGTAACAACCACATTCGAAAATGGTGCAACAGCAACACCAAATAGCCAGGACACTATATCCGGAACGGCCAACACAGGCCTAGTACTGTCGTACCCAGGCGAAGACTATCTGGAATCCAATACCTGGGGAACCCCATCTTTTAATGGAGTGGTGTCCGCAGTCTGATTAAATACTTAATCTAAGTATTTTAATCAACTATGACCCCAGATGATCTCAAATCCCTTGCGGACTTTAATTTTGAACGCTCAATACATTTAAAAAATATACGCGAGTCTGCACACGCTAAATTAAATGTAACTTACAACGGTGGAACGTTTACAGCCACTGTTGACCTAATAGGATTTTTAAATGTATGGCCCGATGAAACTGTAATCATCAAAGACATTTACCTCAATCCTATAGAAGTAAAACGCACAGAACTTTTATCGCTGATTATCCCTGCCTACAAAAATAGTATGCAATGGTGGCTTGGCGAGTTTGACTCTGGCAATCGTACTAGCTGGCTTGGTCCCGATGTCTAAGGGTGTATTAATATTTGCCTATAATTCTAATTTAGACTATGTTGCTCTTGCCACAGTAGCCGCTAAGTTAGTTAAAAAGCATTTGGGCCTGCCGGTGACATTGGTCACTGATACAGACAATGTTGACTATTCTGTATTTGATCAAGTTATACGCAAAGACCTTGATGGCAAAATTTTTGAACGTGTTTTTAATTTTGGCGGCCCCGGAAAAAAGATGCCCTGGCACAATCAAAATAGAAGCAGCGCATATGATCTAAGTCCGTATGATCAGACATTGTTGATTGATGCAGACTACTTAATTTTTTCCAACGACCTGAAAAAACTATTTGACACAAAATTAGAATTTGCCTGTTATAATAGTGTACAAGAAATATCCGGATGGGACGGATTGCAAAACGGTGCCCGAGTGGGCGTTCCTGGCATATCTATGCAATGGGCCACAGTGGTATATTTTACTAAGGGTCATTTGGCACAAGGCGTGTTTAGTTATATGTCGATGATCAAAGAAAATTACAAATACTATGCTGCCGCGTTTAATTTTAAAACAGAATTGTTTCGTAATGACTACACTATTAGCATAGCATTACAGACATTAACAGGCTATAGCGACAGTAACTTTACTGCTATACCTGGGCAATTAATTTCTGCAAATACCACTGTTCAATTAGCCGAAGCTAACCCCAATGGACAGTTAGTGTTCACCTGGAGTAGTTCAGACGGGTCAAAGAACGTCACTGGTATTAAAAACACCAGCGTTCATATTATGAATAAAGAGATATTAACAAATCCAGAAATATTAGATCAACTTACGGAGCTGTCTAAATGAGCCGCGGCTATCTAACGTTTGCACAAAATAATAGTCAAACAGATTATTTAAATCTAGCCTATGTGCAAGCACTGAGTATCAAGGCTACTCAAACTATAAATTCTTGTGCAGTGGTAGTGGATAAACACACAATGGAATTAGTCACTGACAAACACCGAGATGTGTTTGATTACATTATCCTTTTGCCAGGAATAGACAACTCATCTGATGATTTTTGGAAATTAAAAAACGAGTGGAAAGCCTATGTCGCTAGCCCTTATCTTGAAACAGTAAAAATTGAAGCTGATATGCTGTTCACTGCCAATATAGATCATTGGTGGGATATAATGAGTCAGAAAGATATTTGCTTTACCACCGATGTTGTAAACTTCCGTGGAGAAGTTTCAAATAGTAGATTGTACAGAAAATTATTTGATTTAAATAACTTGCTTAACGTGTATAATGGATTTTTTTACTTTAAAAAAAGTTTGCTGGCAGAACAGTTTTTTAATTACGCAAAAGATATCTATGAGAATTGGGACTCTGTCAGGAAAGAAATATTAGTAGAAGCAGACACTGAGCAAGTGACAACAGATGTAGTTTTTGCTATAGCTTGTAAATTAATTGGCGAAGAAAAATGCTATTTGCCAAATTGGAACGTTCCTAGATTTGCACATATGAAAGGCGCAATTAATGGATTCCACTCCACTGAGGATTGGAGAACAAAATTAATTTACCAATTTGATCAAAGTACGCTGACTGTTGGGTTTACTAGACAGGCTGTGCCGTTCCACTATCACTACAAAGATTTCATAACAAAAGAATTAGTAAGTCATTATGAGACCCTCGCTTAAAAGAAAACCTCTTGCTGAGATAATTTATAGAGTATACTATAATACAGATACCGGCGACTGTACGGAAAAGTCAATTAACCTGCTGTTGGGCAAAGACTTTATTTGTGTAGAAAAAGAAATATACGAATCAATTGAGTTTTGTAGTTATTTTAAAGTTGTTGATGGCAAGTTACGTAGGAAATCTAAGGAAAGTGCCAAACTCAATTTGAAATTAACAGACAGCGGGCAGTTTACTACAATAAAAAACAATATGCTATTTGTCGTAAATAATGACTATAAAGGATTAGTGGAGAATTGGGAGTATCAATGAACATTGCAGATTTAGATTGCATATACTTAACCTACGACGAACCTCAAAAAGAAGAATTCTGGGTTAAAATTAAAGATATAGCGCCTTGGGCAAAACGTGTAGACGGAGTCAAGGGCAGTGACGCCGCACACAAAGCGGCCGCCGCAGCCAGTAGTACAGACCGTTTTATCTTAATTGACGGAGATAACATACCTAACGGCGAGTTCTTCGGTGAACAGTTAAATCTTAACGATGGTAATAAAGATTGCGTGTTCCGATGGAGAGCACGTAACGAAATAAATGGGTTAGTATATGGTAACGGTGGTATCAGTTGTTGGACTCGCGACTATATAAACAATATGCGTACTCACGAAAACACCGACGGAAGAAACGAAACTGTAGTAGAATTTTGTTTTGACCCTAAGTACCTGCCAATGCATAACTGTTATTCAACTACATATCCTAACGGAACACCATTCCAGGCCTGGCGAGCAGGATTTAGAGAAGGTGTTAAAATGGCACTGGACAGAGGCCGTCGAACCTCTATGACAGAATTTTTAAATATGCGAAGATATCAAAATATTGAATATCTATCAATTTGGCACAATGTTGGCGCAGACGTTGAAAACGGATGGTGGGCTATGTACGGCGCCAGGCTAGGAACATACTTGACACTGCTCGACGAAAATTGGAATTACACAGAAGTACAAGATTTCAATGCATTGAGATACATTTTTAAAAAAGTAGATTCAATTCCAGACACAACAAGGCAAAAGCATTATGCCAGGATATCCAATGATCTTAGAGAAAAACTTCAATTGCCAATTATGGAAATGGATGCAGAACAAAGTGCATTTTTTAAAAAGTTTTACACAAGGCTTCACCAAAATAAAGGTATAATGGACAGATGAAAAAAATAGAATATATGAAATTAGTACACAACGAACAGTCTTACAATGACTGGTTTGTGGTCAATTGGTGTTTAGGTAATACCTGCAATTTTAGTTGCTCTTACTGCCCCGACAACTTACACGACGGTAGTAAAAAATGGCCAGAGTTGGAAACCATTAAACAGTTTATACTTAAAGTAAAAAATCAACACTCCGGTAAAAAGTTATATTTTGATTTCACTGGTGGAGAAGTTACTTTATACAAACACTTCATTGAGCTTTGTGAGTTTTGCAAAGAACAAGACGTACGAGTTGGTATGATTAGTAATGGTAGTCGTACACTACGTTGGTGGGAAGAAAATGCACACCTATTTGATCACGTGTGTTTGAGTTTCCACCCCGAGGAAGCTAAGCCGGATCATTATTTGGCAGTGGCTAAAATATTAGAAAATAAGTTTAGGTTA
>Ga0114978_10000586_pt1 | contig 31198 bp, 32 predicted proteins | sample S_140212_EF_Meta_FD_87027 | JGI IMG/M metagenome (GOLD analysis project Ga0114978, IMG submission 87027) | Freshwater microbial communities from Lake Simoncouche, Canada to study carbon cycling - S_140212_EF_MetaG | ecosystem: Environmental > Aquatic > Freshwater > Lake | place: Lake...
CTTGAGTACCTTGTGAACCAGTTGTTCCTTGAGTACCTTGAGTTCCTTGAACACCAATTATTCCTTGAATACCAATGATTCCTTGAGTGCCTTGAGTACCTTGAGTTCCTTGTGAACCAGTTGTTCCTTGAACACCTTGAACACCAATTATTCCTTGAACACCAATAATTCCTTGCGTTCCTTGTGTACCTTGAACACCAATAATTCCTTGCGTTCCTTGAGTGCCTTGAGTTCCTTGAGAGCCAGTTGTTCCTTGTGTACCAATTATTCCTTGAGTACCTTGAGTGCCTTGTGTACCTTGCGTTCCTTGATTACCTTGAACACCTTGAATACCAATGATTCCTTGAACACCTTGAATACCAATAATTCCTTGAGTGCCTTGCGTTCCTTGAGTGCCTTGAACACCAATTATTCCTTGAGTACCTTGTGTACCTTGCGTTCCTTGTGAACCTTGATTACCTTGAACACCAATTATTCCTTGCGTTCCTTGTCTGCCTTGAACACCTTGAGAACCTTGAACACCTTGAACACCAATTATTCCTTGAGTACCTTGAGTACCTTGACTACCAACTATTGATACATTTGATATACAAGTAATACTACTCGGTGCTGGAGAATTATCAGAATTATTTGCTGATACGAATGAAACACCAAATGTATGATATGTTCCCGAATCAGTATTTGTATTTACAATATATGAATATACAAATCCATTTATAGTAAATGATATTATTGAACCTACTGAAATAGAATCCAAAAATGAATCAACATTATTAGAATTTCGGTCAGTATCTGAAATGTAAAAAGTATTAACTGAACTTCCTATTGAACCATCATTTGTAAAGATTTGACCACTTGATACCGATGTAGATGTTCCCCAATTCCAACAAGATATGGTAGAAATTGCACCAGTTATACCTTGAGTTCCTTGCGTTCCTTGAACACCAATTATTCCTTGAATACCTTGATTTCCTTGAGTTCCTTGAGTTCCTTGTGTACCACTACCAGTTGTACCTTGATTTCCTTGAATACCTTGTGTACCACTACCAGTTGTGCCTTGAATACCTTGTGTGCCTTGAATACCTTGTGTGCCTTGAGTACCTTGTGAACCTTGATTACCAGTATTACCAATAAATCCTTGCGTTCCTTGAATACCTTGTGTGCCTTGCGTTCCTTGAGTACCTTGAGTACCACTACCAGTTGTACCTTGAATACCTTGAGTACCTTGTGTGCCTTGCGTTCCTTGAGTTCCTTGATTACCAGTAATACCAATTATTCCTTGAACACCTTGTGTACCTTGAATACCAGTTTCTCCTTGACTACCAGTTTCTCCTTGACTACCACTAAACCCCAAAATACCTTGAACACCTTGTGTACCTTGAGTTCCTTGATTTCCTTGAATACCTTGTGTACCACTACCAGTTGTACCTTGATTTCCTTGTGTGCCTTGAGTACCTTGTGAACCACTACCAGTTGTACCTTGAGTTCCTTGTGTGCCTTGAGTACCTTGTGAGCCACTACCAGTTGTTCCTTGATTTCCTTGAATACCTTGTGTGCCTTGACTACCTTGTGTGCCTTGAGTACCTTGTGAGCCACTACCAGTTGTTCCTTGAGTTCCTTGAATACCTTGTGAGCCACTACCAGTTGTTCCTTGAGTTCCTTGAATACCTTGTGTGCCTTGAACACCTTGAGTACCTTGAGTACCACTACCAGTTGTACCTTGAATACCTTGAGTACCTTGTGTGCCTTGAGTACCTTGCGTTCCTTGTGAGCCAGTTTCTCCTTGAGTTCCTTGTGTACCTTGAGTACCACTACCACCACCACTACCACCTTGAATACCTTGTGAACCAGTTGTGCCTTGTAAACCACTACCACCACCACTAAATTGTGCGAAAAAACGACTATTATTCGCCATTTATTTAGTTATTAGTAATAATTCCATATACACCACCACCAACTATCGTAATAGTTATTGTTGGTAAATTAAATCCATCAGAACTTTGAAGTGTTAAACTTTGACCAGTTGTTAAAGAAATACCAGTACCAAAACTTGTAGAGGAAGTAATAATAATTGTACTGGTAGTACAAATAATTGTTAAACTTACTAAATTACTAAAACTTTCAGTTGTAGTATATTGTAGAATTTGTACATTTTGTACTTCCATTTCATTTTATATATCTTCACCAAATAGATATTCAAAAGTGATTGCCTTATTCGGTTGTTTGTTAGTAAATAAATACATTAGAATATCATCTTTTGTATTGTTATAATAAATAATAACATTAATATCTTTCCAATTTGTTTGAGTTTCTTTACTCATCCGAATTAATGATTTTTTGATAAACGGAGTTGCAATCATTTCTCTGCCTAAAAAGTCAAGTCTTACATTTAAAATTTGTGCAAACGTAACTTCTTCAACTTTTCTATAATCTTTGCAAATATCATACGTTGGGTCAAATTCATTATTCTTTGGTCTAATCATTAATTGTACGTTTGACTTATCTACACCATAAACTTCGGCATATCTATCAATCGCTTTTGTCATTATTTTTTTGGTTTGTGCTACAATCATTTTTTGTGATTTTGGTTTGTGTTTAACTTTTTATATAATCGTAAGTATAATTTAGATTAACTGGTGTTTTAAATTTAAGTAATCCTTTTTTAATAACTATAAATCCATCTAATGTAAGTGTACTCTTTTTGCCTTTACTTAAAATATCAGCTAAAATTTGAGTTGCATTTGTACCTACCAATGAAATTTCAATTATAAAATTAAGACTATTTACTGAATTACCCTCAAATTTTTGGTTTATTTCTTTATTTAAAACTTTTCCAATTTTTTCTCCATTATTTATTTTAATGGCTAAATCATAACTTGAAATTTCAAATGCTATTTTTGAATTATTAGTAACATCAACAAATAATTGAAGCGATAACACTCCATTTTTTGCTGAAATATAATTTACTTTAGTTATCTTATATGAGAAATTATAAAGTAAGTCTAATTGTACTTTATAATACTCGTAAATACCATAAACTGACATTCCGAATACTACTACTCCACCTACAATTAAAACATTCCTTAAAATAGCATTTTTATTCATTTATCTTATTTTTAAATTATGATTTATTTTTTACCATAGAATTTTTTGTAGCCAATAAAAACTGCTACAAGAACTATTGCACCAATACCTACATACAATAAAGTTTTATTTGATTTTTTTGGTGTTTCAGCTACTATTTCACTTGCATCTAAAGGTTTTTCAATAACTTCACTTGGCTTAACATCTGCACTTGCAATAGCATTTGCAACTTCCGTAGCTTTATCAAGTACAATTTTCCCTTTATTTAAAGCATCTGCTACTGATTTTTTAGTAACTACTTTTCCACTTCCAGTTTTTTCTGCTCTTGCATCTTTTCTTGCTTGTCTTTTTTCTTTTCTTTTTGAAGCATTTAAGAAATTATCAAAATTAGATGGTACACCAAATTCAGTATCAGTATCAATTTCCAATTCTCCAGCATCTCCTACTGCATTTGAAAATTTTGGTGTATTATATCCATTGTCATAGTCAGAATCTTTTTCAAATCCAAAACCCTCGTTACCATCAAAAGAAGATGAGCAACCACACATATTAGAATAATTTTCGTTTGTTAAATTTGTTACTTTTTTCATTTTTGTTTATTTATTTGTTATTACTTATTTACTTACTTTTTTTTGTTAATTGGAAAATCACTACTAAAAGAACTATACCAATAGCACCATAGATAAGATACTTTTTCATTTTACTTGAATCAGTTTTACTTGTAGCATCATCAATAACTGCTAATGCTTCCTTTTTTTCTGCTGGAGAAAGATTCTCATTCTTTAAAATTAAATCTCTTGGGTCTGATTCTGCTTTTAATTTTTTTTCTGCTAATTCTATTTGTTTCTTTTCACTTTCACTTAAAGATGCTAATTCTTTATCCGTTTTTTCTGCTTCTGCTTTAAGCATTTTCTTTTGGTCAGCACTTTCTATTCCTTTAGAAATAACACCACCTAAAGCACCTATAACTGTTGCACCAGCACTAACCCAAATACCTACTGCACTTGCACTTACTGGTTCAACATTAGAATAGTTTGTATCGCTATCAATATAAGAACCATTAAAAAAATTTGATTTAGTATTAAAACCACTAAAATTACCCATTACTTCTTCAATGGTTTCATTTTTTAATTCTTCAATAGGTTTATTTTTTAAATCCTCTAATGATTGTTTTGAAAGGTCTTTATCTATTAATTTACTTTTACACTTTTTTCCACAAAAAAATGGTTTTGTTCTACGACTTCCAATTCCAGCAGTTTTTTCTAATGCACTAAATTTTCCACCTAAATTTTCCCATTTTTTCTTTAATTGTGCTTTTTCTTTCTTTAAAGCTGGATTAGTTAATATACTTTGTATTTTCCAACCATAACCCCTATAATTCAAATCTAAAAGCGATAAAAATGCAGTTCTTGGTACTGCAACAACAACTTTTGCTACTCCCTTACCTACTGCTTTTACACCACTTTTAATTTGACCACCTAATTTTTTTAACCCCTTTTTTAAACTACCAACTTTGAACTTCTTTTTCCCTTTAGCATTTAAAAAGTTTGAAAATTCGCTTGAATAGGGCATTAATCCATAGGCATCAGCTATTGATATTAAATATCTTTCTCTTTCCTTATCTAAATCATTATCTATATCGTTCATACTTATTTATTAATTAAAATATTTTTTTTCTAAAAATTACTAATGTTGCAATAACTATTACCCCTATTCCTATTCCTATATATAAGTTTTTATTGCTTTTAGTTTTAGTTGGAATAGATGCTATTGGCTCTCTTGTAGATTTAGTTGTTGGTTGTTCTTCAACTATTGGATTATTTAATTTTGCTCTACATTCTTCAAATTTTCTTTTTTTAGCTTTTGCTTTTTTAGTTAAAGCAAGTAATGGCTTTTTACCACATCTTGCGTTTAAATCTTTTTGTGCATCAGATTTTTTAAATAAACCAGCTACTGAAGTAACTCCATCAATTACTGAATTTGGGTCTACTGCATTACTATAATCATCATTAAAATTCATTCCGTTCATTTTTATTTATTTTAAGAAAAATTTTCTTGGTCATCAGAAAATTCAGAAAAATTATCTTTGCTCTCGGCAAATTCTCCAAATGAAGCAAATTTCTTTTTGCTTTTTTCTTTACCTCTTTTATATTCTGCTTTGTAACTTGATTCATCTTTATTTCCTACTAATGCACTTGGAAATGTTTTATTTTTTAATCCAGCAGTATAAGACCATAACATTCTTGCATCTTTTCTTGTTACATATCCATTTGATTTATATTTTGGGAAGAAAAAAGCAACAACTTTATCAGTATCTTTTGTAAATTTATTATCAGTTTTTATAGGAAAATTAACTCCGTTTTTAGATTTAATACCAGTCCATAATGCGACTTGATTCATTACTTGTTTAATAGCACTTACATTTGAATTATCAGAACCCAATTTAAGTTTTGCATCTTCATCTACTTTTTGTGGCTTTGAATCTCCTTTAGGTTTACCACTTGGTTTACCAATAGGTTTAGGTTTATTTACAACTACATTAGTTACTTCTTTATATCTACTTGCGTACTTATCCCACGCTTTTGCAGATTTTTTACCCCAAAGACCATCAGCAGTTCCTACTGGAGTATCTTTTTCGTGGTATTTTAAAATCCACTTTTGAAAGTTCTTTAAATCATCTGCTGACTTAAATGGATTATCATTTATACCAATAGTTGAACTACTTGAACTTTCAGAACTTGAACTATCAGAACTTGAACTTTCAGAACTTGAACTATCAGAACTTGAACTATCATCAGTTGGAGTAATAACCTCATCGGTTTTTATGCCCTCATCAGTTACTTCATCTTTTAGTTGTTCTGTTTTTTTTGCTTTTCTATATAAGAAAAATGCAACTCCACCACCTACTAATACAATTAAACTCACTACGAGAATGAATACACCATTACCTTTTTTTGCTACCATTTTATTTTTATTTTATTATTATTTATCTATTTATTTACGCATTTATAGTACCATCTGCATTTTGATTATCTATAATCAAATCTTGTGGAACACTATTATCAATAATTTTTTCAAGTTTAAATTCTACTCGCCTATTTTTTGTTCTTCCCTCTAAAGTATCATTAGTTGCTATTGGATTGCTTTCGCCAAGTCCATAACTTGTAATTCTACTTTCAGAAACTTTTTCGCTTATTAAATAATCTTTAACTGCCTTTGCTCTATTCCTACTTAAAGTTAAATTTGCTTCATTCGTTCCTTTATTATCAGTATGACCTATAATATCTAATTTATATTCTAAATTATCGTTTAAAGCACTTGCAAGTTCATTTAAAAATGGATAGCTTACTGGTAAAATAATTGATTTGTTTATTTCAAATAATAAGTTATCATAAGAATCTTTTATTGCTTGTTTTAATGCAGTTATATCTTTTTTCTTTTTAAAAAATTTATTATAAATTAAAAAAGAAGATATGCCTACAACAAACAATCCGATAGTAATACCAATAATAATTTTTTGATTTTTATTCATTAGTATAAATTTAATTTAGCCATTCTACTCATAATATCCTTGTAGTTAGTAAGCCAATCGAAACTACTTCTTTGCTCTTTTAATTCTTGATATAATGTTCTATTATTTATTCTCCAAGTAAATTTTGGATTTTTCTTGCTATTATACCATAGATTAAGTTTTTTCAACCTATCATCACTTAAACTCATTAGTTTATCTGCTACTTCTTCTCTATCAGTACCAAAACCTATCCAATCATTCCAATTTTTAAGATATTTTCGTATATACTTTATATCATTAACTGGATTATAGTATTTTGCAGTATCATTTGCATTACCCTCTTGTGCTTCAATAACTTCTATATGTTCTTCAAGTTCTTCATCTTCTTTTGACTTATCAATTTTATTTATTTGATATTTTTGATAACTCCGAATACCCCAAACTATGCCTAATGTTCCCACTATAATTGCACTACCGACTAAAATATATTTTGTTGTTGGTTTCATATTATTCTTTAATAAGTATTATCTCATTTACCATACTTTTAGGTTTATTTTCGGCTGGTAATTTCTTATATGTTTCATTAAGAGTAATCCAATCATTTGTTTCTAAAAACGATTTTAAATAACTCATTAAATCTCTATTGTACATTATATAAAATCTATAAGCAACATAACTTACATTTATCTTTGTTCCAGCATCTATAATGCTTCCTATTGCACAAGTTTCGCAATCATATACATATCCTTTTGCATAAAAAATTTCTTTTGCTAAAGCATTTGCTCTTGTTTCTGAAATTGTTACTTGCGACTTATTGGCTTTGTAAGGTAAACTGGTAAACCATTGACTTTTATCAAATTCTTTAATTGCATCTTCTTTTTCCTTATCTTTTTTATCATCTAAAACCCCTATCTTTTGTAAAATAGGTTTTGCGATTGCTAAATAAACAATAGATGCAACTGCTATTAAAACTACCCCACCTACTATATAAAGTGTTGTTTGTGATTTATATGGATTAGGTATATTCGCCATTTTTAATTATATTTATTTGCGTTTTCTTTAATAAAACTATCTAACATTTGAAATCTTGTAACGGATTCGGGATTATCAGTATCTTTAAATACGTTTAAAAATACGTTGTAAGCATCTATTCTTGGATAGCCGATAGCTAAATACAACTTCATACCATTTAAGTCTGCTTGTACCTCTGAATGTGGATTTTTATTAATATAGAAATGTGAAAATTCGTGTAATAAAATAGCCATTCTCATAGGTACTGAATAATTTATAAATGCTTTTTTAGATACTTCTATTCTACCACTTATTTGACTTATTCTTGCTGGTGTTCTTACAACTTTACCAGTTTGTTCATTCCTTATTTCATCAAAATAATCTATTCTAAATTTTCCATTATCACTAATATAAACCTCTCCTTTGCTACTTGCTTCTAAAACTCCACACATCTCACAAAACTCTTGTGCAAACCTTATAAAAGATATTGTTTGTTTTGATAATTTTAATGGTGTTTTTTTTAATGGTACTATTTGTATATTTTTAATTTTAAAACTATTATCTTTTAAATTAAAGTCTTTAGTATTATCATTATAAATAACTATATCAGCTATTTTAGGACTTTGTGGTAGTCGAATAAAAAAAGTTTGTTTACCATTTATCTTTGCATATCTTTTAGTATAAAAAGTATGCTCTTGTTGAGCATCAGATACCTTTATCCAAAGTTTTTGTGGTTCAAATGTTTCTATATCAACTTGTAAAGTACAAGGTTTATGATTTAATAAAATTTCTTTATTCATTACTATCTACCATTGTTCTTTTACTAATTTGATATATTCCAAAAATTAAAATTGAAATAGCTACTATACCGATAATGTTATTATATTTCAAAAGTGTTGTAGTAGTTACTGCATTTTCATTTTCAGTCAGATTTAAAAACTTATCTTTATTCTCTAATGAAGAAGTTTCATCTTCAATTAAAAAATTGCCCTTATCCTTTTCTTTTTGTAGCCAATCTTTAAAAGATATACCAGTAATTTTATCTTTTTTGTAAATTTGGTTTGGTGTCATTTTTTTATTAAATTAGTTATAAATAATCTTCCAATAATTAATCCTATCGCACCAGTAATATAGAAATTTTGCCTACTTGCTACTCCTATTAAAATGCCTATTCCCCCACCTACTAATGCACCATTTATATTATTTCGAGAGTTTTTTTTTATTTTACTTGCATACGATTTATCAGTAATATCTCTAATAGCTTGAGTATTCTCTTTAATTATATTATTGATATTTTCTGCTTCTCCCATTACCTATTTATTTCTATTCATAACTTTATAGATAATAAAACCAGCTACTGCAATACCACCAACAATAAGTGCATATTTTAAATAAGGTGTTTTTTTAGGTTCTTGTACATTTTCACTACTGCTATCTAATACATCATTATTTATATTGTTATTGACTGCATTTTTCCCCCATTTAGTTGCTATACCACCTATTAGTGTATCTCCTAATATATTAATAGCTTCTTTGTTATCTCTATAAAAATTTCCAGCTTTTGAAGTACCATCTTCGCCTTTTTTAAATGTGCGAGTAAACATATTACCATCTTTTACCTTTGGTGTTTTCGCTTCTTTTGGTGCTTTTACCTTTGGTGTTTTTGGTTGTTTTGGTGCTTTTGGTGTTTTCGGTGTTTTATTTTTTGATAAACTAAAGAAATCAGAAAAATTACTATTTTTATCAATTCCATTCGCTACTAATAACTCTTTTATTTTTATTCTAAATAATTTTTGAATTTTTATCTTTTTTGGTAAAATAAATTTTCCAAAATAAATAGACCTTATTCTTTTAATTACATTTTCTTTTTGCGTGTTTAGTAATTTTATATTTAGACTTTCAAAAAGTTTTAAAACACCTTTTCCATCTTTTTCTACTAATTCTCTAAAAATTAAGTTTATTGATGAATCTGATGTATCATAAGAAAAGAAATCAGAAAAATTATCTTTTTTTGCTAAAATAAGTATCGCTAAAGATTTTTTTAAATTATTAGCTTGTTCATTTTTTTGCAATAAAGTATTTTGTATTTTAGATATTAACATTTTATCGCTTATGTCAGCATCAAGTAAAATACCCTCTCTTGTAAAAGCATCTAAAATGTGCTTTTTATGATTTTTAATGACTTTTCCTAAATAAGCTAAAGCAATCTTTTGTTTTGTTGATGAGTTTGCCTTATTAAAAATTTTAGCCATATTTTCGTTAGATTGTATCATTTTTTTTTATTTTGTTTTGACTAAATATGCAACTCCTAATAAAACAAAAGCACCTAAAATAACCATATTGGTATTTATAGTTTTAAACTTCTCCATTACTTCTTTTCCAGTAAAATCCGAGTAGCTTTCTTGCTTTTGTAAAACCATTGGATTTGTATTTTCTCTTATATTTGAATCTACTTTTGTGTTTAAATCTGCTTTTTTACAATCACAATCAGAATTTATTAGTTCTTTATCGGGATGAACTGAAGCTAAATCTTTAACTCCAGCTTCCCCATTTTTCTTAATAAAATCTTTTATTTGAGCAGTTAATTGCCCTTGTGAATTAGGCATACGATAATCATTATTCCTATTTATAACACTAAAAACTTTAGATGGAACACTACTGGCTAAATAATCATATAAACTAATTTTATAATGTTGTGGTCTTTGAACTCTTTTTATTTTATTTGCCCTATTTCTAATTGTTCTATTTCTCATTTTATATGTTTTTGATGCTATATTTTATTATTAATTAATTGAAATCATTAAAATCTAAAAAATCACTAAAGTTTCTTTTTCTATTTTTAGGTTTTCTCCCTTTTGATTTTAAAACAACATTTTTATTTTTAATTCCACCACCAATACCAGTATTTCTTGGTTTAATAGTTCTTTCATTTGGCTTTGGAGTTCTTCCTTGAAGTTTGCCTTTCTTTTTATCAATTAGTTTTTTTGCTAATAAACCAATACCACCACCTAATAAGCCAATACCAACTTTTTTAGCGACTTTATTTCTTTTTGCTTTTACTACATCTCTTTTATTAGGCATTTTAGGTGTAAAATTTGGAGTATTTGGATTGTCCATATTTTTTGCCTTTGCTTGTAATAAACTTTCTTGCATTGGTTTTTCCTTAATAGATGATGGACTACCCATATCTTTTAGTAAATCACCCATTGATTCGCTATTTATTTCGGCATCATCAGATGAACCCATACCCATAACTATATCATCATTAACTCTGTCCTCATCAGAAGCCATAGACATCCCCATAGCCATTCCCATAGCAATATCTTCTGAACCAATAGCTTCTGCTACATTTTCGGCTTCTTCTTGATTATCGCCCATAGCAATACCCATAGCAATACCTAAAGACACATTATCTTCTTCATTAGAATCTTCATCATTAGAACCCATAGACATATCAACATCTTCCTCTCCTTGTTCTTCTTCTTCATCTTCCATATTCAAAAAAGAAGATTTTGGCTTGTACCAAAACTTTTTAGTTGCAAATGCAATTATTCCAACTGCTACAACTCCATAAATTATATATAGTGTTTTTTTGTTCATTTTTTTTGTTTTAAATTATTTTTTAATTTGCTTATAAATCAAAAATCCTAACATTGATATAATTATCAAGTTGTGAACATTTTGACCACCTAAAAAGGTATTTGGGTCTGAAATTGTTAAAAATCCTTTCATTTTTTTTTGTTTTAGTTATTAGTTATTATTTATTTGAATTATTTGTGTGTTTTTAAAAAAAAAGGTAGCTAAATTAATAGCCACCTTTTTATATATAATCATTCCTTAAAGGAACGGACTTGTTGAGAAACAAATCTAATAAAATCGGCTATAAACCTTTTTTTTATCTACGACCACGAGGGCGAGGGCGACCACCAGCCAATGCTCTTGCAGTTGATGGTGCTAATTTTAATACATCTCCCTTAACAATGTTAGGGTTTCCGTAATTAGCAATCGGCTTACGACCAGCTAATGCACGACTTGGCGATGCAGTTTCGCTTGGGTAGAAATAAATTTTTGCAGTAGCACTTGCTAAAACCGAAGATATAACTAAAGAAGTAAAACCATCCACTCGGTAGGCGAACTTTAAAGCTATAATCGTAGATTGTTGCTGGTAGGGATCGATGGTGGGAACAAGAACTTTTTGAGATTCGTTACCATTAACATCTTTCATTATAATCGTAATTGTTTCTAAAACTTGGTTAGCAGTAGCAGACTGGAAATAAGTCAATCCTACCATAAACGGCTTATTCATAGACTGATACAAAAATTCTCCGTATGTGATTCCACTAATTCCCATTGTAATAGAAATCGCAGCATAGTTATTATATGATGGGGCAGTATAAGATAAGTTGGTATATGCACCTAAAATTGTAACTGGTGTTGAAGCAGTTGTTGTGTTTGTGTTTTTAATCGAAACGATATAAGGTTGAGAAGTTGGTGCAGATGCTTGACCACTTGCGTTGTCATAATCTCCATCATAATCATCAAATTCATCAAAATCATCATAGCTATCGAAATCGCCATCATAATCATCAAAATCATCATATCCATCGTAATTAAAAAAGTTCTCATTAGCATCATCTTGAGCTTGAGAAAAGTATTTTCTAAAATCCATTTTTGTTTTTTTTATTGTTAGTTAAATTAAATTGTGAATTATTTTTATCTAATTCGGTTTTTCAGTATTTAAACTGATTTCTTTGTTAGTAATTTAGAGATATAACCAGCAGTTACAATTCCGATTGTTACTCCGATAGCAGTACCTAAAATACCCATTAGCATCGCTTTATTCATTTTTCAAAAAATTAAATTGTTTATAAAAAGTTAGTGTATCGCCCAAACGACACACACAAAATTAAATTCTTTTATTCTAATAAAATTTGATAATTATTTTCTAATAGTTTTTTTAGGAAGTTGCAAAGGTCTTGCAGATACTATTAAATAAAGGTTTTTGTATTGTGTTATTGTTGCAAATAAAGTTATCCAACATAACTTTTATATAGCATTTTTTTTAATTCAGCTACTGCACTTGTACTTGTATATTTAGATTTTCCATTAACTCCCCTCATATTCATAAGTGGTTTTATTTTTTTATTATAATTCAATGCAATATAGTCATCTATTGCTTCCTCAATCATTTGTTTAGTAAATGAACCATATATTTTTTCGCTATCGCAATCAAAAGTTATAAAAAACCTTGTATTACCACTAAAGTATTGTTTATTAACTAATATCTCACAAATTTTAAATGCTTCGTACTTATCCTCAAATTTTGGTTTATGCCTATCTACTGAATCGGTATTTTTATGAAATCTTAAAAAATTGATATTTTGCCAGATTTTTGTTCCAATTCTTCCAATAGATTGAAAATGTAAAATAATATCGGTTGAACTATGTCTATTGGTACAAATTGCACCAACTAAATCTTTTGGTAAATGGTCGCCAACATACTTGTTTAAATCCTCTATTAATAATAATCCACCTCTATATGTTTCAAGTATTTCTAAAAGTGTCATAGCAATTTCATCTAATGTCATTTTACTACCATTAGCATTAAAAGGTCTTATTCTCCTTGCTTCAATTTTTGGGTGCATAGAAAATAAAGAAACATCTTTTAACTTTATTGCTTTGATATTTTCAAACTCATCATTAACATCAAGTATCAATGCTCTGCGTGGTGCTATATTAGAACTACCTTTTACATAACTATTAATTATTTGTAAAGTAGTAAATGTTTTTCCTATACCTTTTTTGCCGACTGCAACACCTAATAATGCTTCTCTCATAATTCTATATTAAATTTATTTTCAACCTTAATTAGATTAAATAATTCATTATCTACTAACAATGCACCATCAGTTATTTTATTAAAATTATTATAATGATTGATAATTGAATTAGTAATTTTTTGTTCATTTCTTGCACTTGAATTTTCAATTTTTGCTACAATAGATTTTCTAACATAAGAATAATGATACATTTCTATTTCATCTCTTGTATAAATTAAACTATGTCCAGCTTTTATTCTCCTTGTTGGGTCTATTTTAACTGGATATGGTGGTACAAATTCAAATGTAAATTTTGTGTTCTTATCTATTTTATAAAACAATGGAACATAATAAGTTTCTAATGGTATTATTTGATATTCAGCACTTTTATAAAAAGTTATCATTTGACAAAACGAAGAATCATAATCTCCATTAATAAAATCGTATTTTGCTAATTGATATTGAGTTTTATCATAAAGTTCATCACAATCCATTGAACTAAAAATTTTGCACCCATAATTTTTACATAAATCAAGTCCAATTTGTCTTTTAACTTGCTCATTTTCATAACCATTTTCACTTAATATATTTCCTTTTTCATCGTATTTAAAAACTGGTTTATACCAATGTATTAAATCAATTAATCCTTTGTTTTTTAATGTATCAAGTGTTATGCGAAGATTTGGATTTATATTTCCATAATTACTTGTTTCTTGTGCAACTACAACTACATAATCAACAAATTCCCTTATTGAATTAATACTATATTCTAATAATTCTTCTGCATCAAATACGTTGTAAGCTACACCTAACATTATATGTCTTATTATTGTCTATAAAATGTTAATCCAGCTTCATTTTTTAAAATAAAATCTCCTATCTCTAATCTCCATTCTGACCTATCAATTTTAATCCATAAACTTTTTTCACTTGAAAAAAAACATTTTTGTATATTCTCAATTAATGAAAATTTTAAGATTTCCTCTTTATTATTTCCAGTCCATTGAATACAATCAAATTCAAATACGTTTACTTGTTTTCTGCTAATATTATTCTCCATCTTTTACTAAATTACTATATGCGTTAAATAATCTACGAATAGGTTTAAATAGTTGTAATTTATATTCTTCTCCTTGTTGTTCTTCTTTAGATAAATTATCATACCAGTAAAGTTCAGATTCAATTTTAGGCAAAATTTCTTCACTCATTCTTGGTTTATCAATAATAAATTGTCTGCAATCTTTAATCATTGAATCAAAATGTTTATTACATTCTTCTAATTCTTTTTTAAATTGTGGTAAAAAAACTAAATTATAATGTTGTTCTTTATCTTCAACTAATCTTAATTGCGACATAAGTTTTCCTTTTGTATCTAAACAAGTTAATTTAGTTTCTGACCACTCACAAAGTAAGTCTATATTTTTAGTTATTACTTCTTTTGTTTGCCTTGCTAAAATCATCGAACATTTTTTATTTAAAATATCTTCTTTAATTGTATTAAATTCTAATTTTTCACTTAATGTTTGACAATATACTTTGTCGTGTTCGATAACTTTTTTAAAATCTTGATTAGGTAATAATCTACCATTCATTTTTTGTTTTTCCATTTTTTATTTTTTTTATTATTATTATTCGCTTTTTAAGTATGTTATATATTCACTATGCCTACCCCAATCTTCTAAATTCCAATGATAAGATAATATACCAGTATGCACCCAGTTCTTTTGTTTTCCTATTCTTAAATCTTCTGCAAAGTATGAATCGGGTGGCTTATTATCTACTCCACTTCTAAAATTAAATTTTTCCATTATTTTCCTTGTCATTAAACAACAACCAATTCCAGCGATATGAGTTTGTTTTAACTTACCATCAATAAACCAATGAGAAAATGTATCTATTGTATAATAAAATACACAATCGTTAGAAGATTCGTGTTTATCATCAAATAAAGCTATGCAAGGTGTTCTCCAAGCACCATCAAAAATTTGATATAATCCATTTACTATTGGCTTATTTGCCCATAACAATTCCCACAATATATCTTTAGGTGGAAAAATATCACTTTCTAAATGGAACATATAATCACAATCAGTTTCTAAAAAATATCTCCTTAATTGATTATGCGTATCTGCTAACTTTTCAAAAACTGAATAACCCTCGTAATCTTTCCAAAATACTTTTATCTTATATTTCTTATTTATATACTTTGCGTTAGCATTAGTTTTAGAATTATCTGCAATGAAAATTTCTATTCTATTTTTAGGATAATCAAATTTCTTAATGTTCTCTAAAAACTCATCAAGGCAATAATTTTTTCCCTCGTATGTAGGTATTGCAATTAAAATCTTTGGAACTAACTTTTTCATTTACCTTTTTTTATTTCGTTTTGAATTTCTTTAGGATGTTCACTCAAAGTATCTTTTGGTTTTTTTGGATAATCAATTTCAAAATTCTTAACCATTTTTTTCTTTGATTTTGCTTTTGGCTTTGCTTTTAGCTTTGCTTTTACTGGTTTCATTTGTACAACTGGTTCATTATAATCAGCTACACCATTTTCACTTTCGTATGATTCTAAATCTTCTTCTTCTTCATATTCATAATCATCATCTTCTATATTTTTATCTTTTATACCTTTTTCTTTTTTAATCATTTTATATTGCTTTTCAATCATAGTCATAGTCATATTTAATGATTTTTTTAATGAATAAACAATAGTTGTTTTAGTAATAATATCCTTACCAAACATAAAACCAAGATATTGACCATCAGACATACCCCAACCATTTTTCATAAATACACGAAGCATAGCTGGTTTTACTTTCTCGCCAAAAGATTTATCGTAAGATAATGCTTCGGTACATTGTTCATTGTAAGTATTTAAAAATTCTCCGAGAGTAACTTCTTCGCCATCTTCACTTATTGGTATTTTTTGAGTATGCAAGTCAATTTTACCTTGCATTTGTTTCTCCATCAAATCTTCTTCACTTACTTTTGCTGACCATTGTGCTAATTGATGTAATTGCTCATACCCCTCTAAACAAGTATCTACAAGCATTTCACAAGCTATTTTTTGGTCTTGTGAATCCATTTCATTAACTACTGGATTTGGATTTAAAAAAGGATTATTTTCGGTTATATTTTCACTTTCAGCACTTGACCTTTCAGCCATAATATCATCATAACTTGGTGGTTTGAAAATTGGTTCATCAATTTCATCCGTTATATTATTTGCTATGGGTGGACTTGCATATTTCCTATCAACAACATTTTCGCTAAAAGGATTATATGAATTTCCTACACTATCAGAATCAGTCTTATCTATACTTTGAGTATCTACAATTTCTGCTTCATCTACTTGCAATTCATTACCAGTTTCTAAATTCTCATTTAAAGAATTGAAATCTTCATCTTCGTTATACATATTCTCTACTTTTTTATTTGCACTTGGTCTGCCTCTATTAGCCATTATTTATAATTTTAATTTTAAACTCTTTTATTTTTTCTTCTATTTGCTCAATATCTTTTATCGTTTGTATATCATAAAAAAATTGATTATCTAATTGATTAATTTTTTTTATGTATTTAGAAATTACACTATTATCTCTTTTGAGAAGATAACCTATTTGTGTTTGGGATTGTGAATTATGCTTATTTAATAAATAAGATATAATTGCGATACAATTTGTGCGATTTTCATTGTTGTCTAAAGAATTTATCAACACTTTTTTTGTGATGCTCTTTTGTGTGCAACATATATCAATGATATATTCTTGCATTAAAAACTGCGAATCTTGTATCTTGTTTTGGGTAATTTTTAGAGTATCAATAGTCTTGTCAAGTCCTATCTTTTCTATGGTTTTTAGCAATTCTTCGATGAGAATTTGCCCTTTATATTTCGACATTGGAAAAATTTATGTGCAACATAAAAACAAAATTATATGTTGCTTAAAGATATTCCTATTTTTTTTTCAAATAATTGTCAATAACTTTTTTTGCATTTTCAAAACCTACTGCAAAGTCTGAATAATAACCTTTTTCTCGTAATTTTAATATAGTATTGTACTGCTCAAATAAGTGTGCATCTCGCAATAGTTCTCCATCTTTTTTAAATAGTTTTGTTCCCTCTTTTTTTAATTCAATAAGACAACCATTATAACCATTACTGGCTTCTAAAATCCATAAGTCTGGTAATCCGTTACCACTTCTACATTTTTTATTGATAATAGCTTGATGAAATTTTAAATTAATACCAGCACTTTCACTTGTAAAAATAACATTTGGATATTGCATTTTTATATAAGTAGATACTGCTATTTGTAATTCTTGTTCTTTATTCATAATTATACTTTTAAAAAAAAACCTACAATAGTTAAATCGTAGGTTTTACTTTTTATATATAATGCTAATACAAATTAGATTAGCAAATATAATAATTATTCCCAATTCCAAAAGCCAACTCTACCACTTTTTTCTGAATCATTTGATTCACTTTCATTGATAACTTGTTTAGTAGTTTGGCTATTTGTGGTTTGAGAATTATTTTCAGATGAACTATTAACTTCTTTTGCTTCTTCTTTTACTTCTTCTTTAAGTTCTTCTTTTTGTTCTTGTTCTTTTTGTGCTTCTTTTTGTTCTTCTAATTCATCTAAATAATCCAGTATATCATTACATATATGCCTATCGTAAGTATTAATTTTATTTTGTGTATTTTCACTTACTTCGGTTTTTACACCTTTTCTTTGAGATTGAGCATACAACATATTCAGAGTTTTTTTTAAGTCTGAAATCATTTGTTGAGTACCTCTATCTAAATCAGTAACTTGTAAGTTATTTTCTCGCAATAACCTTTCGTGAGGATATAATTTTTTGGTTTGATTTTCCATTTTTTATTTTTTAGTGTATATGATATATGCTTGATTTAAAAGATACAAACTAAAAGTAATAAGACTTACACCTATAATTCGGCTAATCAGTAAATCTTTTTCGCCTAAAGTTTGATTTTTCACTACTTTTTATTTTTATTTTTTGATATTACTGACCAAATAGCACTTGTTAGTGTAATTGCACCACCTATTAATTCAGTTACTAATGTTTCATCAATAATACCTTTTGTAATGTAAATTGCACCTACAAATGTAAGTGTGTGTCTTACCAGTCCTAAAATTTTTTCTTTATTTAACATATTTTTTATTTTTTATTGTTAATACTAATTGTAAATTTAGTAATTATTTTTTATGATTTACGAGAACTTATTGGTATTTCGTATTTTTCAGATTTATTCTTTTTATTGTGTTCTAATGCCCAAGCACTACCAAAAGGATATTCTCTACCATCACTACCAATTCTTACACCACCACCTCTTGCAAATTGTGTTTCTGCTCTCATTTCATATTTAGCATCATCATAAGCCATTTGTAATTCTTCATTGTCAAGTGAATTTAACATTCTTCTTGTTAATATATTATCTTCTTCAATAGCTATTGTTCTTAACTCCGAATAATTATCAAAATACATATTTAAATAATCAAGCATTTGCTTTTTACTTGGATTTCCTACACCACCACCTCTTGCAAAGTCGCCATCATCTACACTACCCCCATCTTCATAGTCAAATTTTAATTCTTCAATTACTCTATTAAAGTAATCTTTATACATTCCCCTTGATATAATAGGATTATCAAAAGTGCTTGGATTTTTTTCCATTATTCTTAAATCATTTTGAGTATAAGTTAAAAGTCTTTCACGCAAAATTGCTAAACCAATAGAATAAGGAGTATTATCTAAATTTTTAATTAATGCTTTTACTCTTACATCATTATTATTAGCTTTTACACCACCACCCCTTGCGAACAAAGTTGGATTTACTGAACTTGCTGATTCATTTTCCGTTATATTGTAAGTTTCAATAGTTGAACCACCATCTCCAAATTTTGATAGTAAAGCATCAATTTCATTTCTCAATCCTAATAGGAAATTTTTAGCTTCGGTCTTATCAACTTTTTTTAATTCAGTTTGTATGTTCTTTACAAATGTTGTAGCACTTGTAACCATTTCATCGCTTAATTTAGATAATTGCTTAACGACTTTTTTCTCTACTTCAACCTTAACCTCATCTTTAGTTTTATCTTTCTTTACAACTTCTCTTTCGGCTTTATTTTCAATTTGCTCTACTTGTTTTTCAATTTTTTCTTTTACAATTTCAGCATCTTTTTCAATTTGAGCAACTGGTGTAATTACATTAGTTCCAGTAATTAACTTATCATCACTTTTAAGTTTTTGAGTTCTTTTTGCAGAATTTACTTTTGCTTTTGCTCTTAACTTTCTATATTGAGCAATAATATCTTCACATTCTGCTTCCGTTTTTCCAGTTCGTTCTTTAATTACTTTTTTCATTTCCTCAACATCACTTGGTAATGCAGTAGGTTTTTCAGCTTTTGGTTTTTTACTTGCTTTTGGTTTTTTTGGCTTTGTAGTTTGTGGCTTTTTTCTTACACTTTTTTCTTCTTGTTCATCTGCATCTGCACTTGTAATACTTATTCCTTGTTGTTTTGCAAAATCCTTTAAGCTAATAGTATTAATTTTTTCTGCTTTCGGCATATCATTTTTAGTTTCTGCTAAAATTTGATTTAATGCTTCTTGATAAATTTCCCTATCATCATTAGGAATACTTGTATCAGCAATTAATTCTTTTAATAATTTAATATCCTCTTTTTGTTCTTCAGTCATTTTTTTTTATTTTAATTAAACATTTTTACCATAATAATTTATCAGCATAATAACCATTAGAATTTTTTACTAACCTATCTTTATTGTGCCTTATCTTGTATAATCTTCGCCTTTCATCAGCATATTCTTTACCCTTTGTTTTTAAATAAGTAGGATAATCTTTATAACCTTTTGCACCGATTGAAGCTATTTTTTTACCACTTTTGAATACATCAATTTTTTTATCCTTTACTTTACTTGCCTTTACAACAACCCCTAATTTGTCGGCTTTATTCTTTGTATAGCTTGTTATTTTGTAATTCATATATTAAATCAAAGTTACTATTAATTTTTTATTTATTCTTCATCTTCATCTTCATAACCTTGTAATTGGCTTAATTTTACATTCATAGGTCTTAAACCATAAGCATCTCCATCAACATAGAAATCAAAAGTATAACCAATTTGTTCAAGTTCATTTTGTGCTTTTGACATTCCAATATAATCTCCATCTTCAAAACTTTCAGAATACTCATCTAAAATAACTTGAACTTCTGCTGGTATATTTTCGTAATCCTCAAATAAATCAATATAAACACCATCTACTGCACTACCACCTTTAGCGAATTTTTTAGGCATTAAAGTATTATATTTAAGAATAACACCAATTATGTAATCTACATTACCAGACCAAGATGGTTTTCCATAATAATATTCCAATGTAAAAGATTGACCATTTGTTAAAATTATTTTATAAAAATCGTGTGTATATGGGTCGCTTGAATTATATGGATATGTTACACCTTGTTCTTGATATTCTATTTTATCAAACAATTTGCCTAACAAATTAGGGTTCTTTAAAATAGTTTCTATTGAAAGAATACTCGCATCTCGCCAAGTTTCATAACCATCATCTTTTTTACCATTATTATATTTATGAAAAAGTAGGGTACGATTAATATTTCCATATTCGGTTTTACCAAACATCATCTCTCGTAATTCATCTTCCGTATATTGCTTTTTTGAACTTGTTAATCCACCTTTTGCGTAATTACTGAATTTATCTTTTATATAATTAATAGAATATTCTAAATTTCTTTTTTTAATATTTAGTCTTTTAACTTCATTAGTATCTTTTCTATTTTTTGCCTTTTTTAAATATTCTTTTAAATCAACTAAATCGTTAGAATGGCTAACATACAAATCATACATAAATGATTTTTTTTTACTCCAATTTTGTTGTTCACTTGCTGAAAAACTCATTTCACCACCTTTAGCATATTCTCCAACTTCTCCACCTTTTTTATAGTTTTTTTTAGCACCATAAATACTTATCTCATTTCCATTCCAATACATTTTACCATAATCGGATTCATCAACATAAATATCGTAATCTTTAATTGCTTGTTTTATTGCATCTTCTTCATTTTCAAAATATCCTCTAACATTTATTTCAAAATTTTCATTATCATATTCATCACGAATAAATATATCCCAAGAAATATCTTCATCTATATTACCACCTTTAGCCATAGCACCTCTCCTATACAAATTTTCAATATATATAGGTGTTTCATTTGCTTCTCCACTATCAATATATTTCTTTGCTTTTTCTAATGTATTAAAAACTAAATCATTTACAAAATACTCCTCGTATGTTGGTTCGTACATTATTTCAAAACCTTTATAATCGTGGTATTCAACCATACCACCTTTAGAAACAAAATTTATTTTTGCATAATCCATTAGTTCTTTAATATCAATTAATCTTAATTTGGAATTATGAACCTTATTTAAGTGTTTAGTAAATCTTTCTATTTTACTACTAAAATTTTCTTTAAAATCATCATATAAACCCATTAATTCTACTTTGTCAATAGGTGGAAAACCTCGTAGTTTGAATTTACCATCTGACATTACTGCACCACCATTTTTAAAATAACCTTTAAAATCATCCCCAATATATTTTAATTTTTCAATTATACGACCACCATTTTTTTGGATATTTTTAATCAAATCATTTACTTCTTCAATCGTATCAAAACTTTCACTATATTCATCTCCATTTTCATCTTCCCAGTTAATATCGTATGTAACCATACCACCATCAGCCATTTTATTCGCTTGTTGTTCACGATAAACTTTTCCAGCAACTTTATTGCCTACTTCTTGTGCTTCCGATTGAGAATAAGTTTTACCATAAATACTTTGAAATCTTTGTGGTACTTTTTTTCCCTCATAGTTACTTGCTACTTTATTTGATAAACCTTTAAATCCTATATTTCCACCTTTAGCAAATGGTAAAGGATAATCTTTCATTTTTTTAGCAATCTCTAATCCTTTAATCTTTTTTTCGATATTAGCTTTATTTTCTGCCTTTGCTACTTTTAATGCAATTTTATATCCTTTGATTCTCGTATCAATTAAATCTAACATTTTTTTAGCTGAATTATTTTCAACTTTTGATACTTCTTCCTTAACTCGTATCTTTGGTGTGCTTGAAATAGCTTTATTAGGCATAAAACCAATACTTTCATTTATAGGATAGTTTTCTTTATCGCTAATTATTGAATTTGTATCTAAATCGTAATACATAGCTACATTATTCTCAAAGTCTGAATCTCCAATAGTATTATCAAATTCTCCACTAACTAACATAACGGGCATAACTATACCAACACTATCATTTATAACATTTAATCCATTTTCCAATTCAATAACCATAGCACGACTATTTCCACTTAAACCTATTTTACCAAAAGTTTTACCATTAAACTCCATAGCAAATTTTAGTAAATCGCATAACAATCTTGCATTAAAACCTATGTATTCTTGTTTACCATCTAAAGTATAAGTTAAAATTATTTGTTTTGTAACTGGATTTAAAAATGATGTATAAGAATCTTTTAAATACTCAATCTTTTTATTTTGATATTCATTTGCATTAGAAGTATTTATTTTACTAACATCATCTATTACTTTAGCATCTACTAAAACTTTTGCATACCAATAAAGTTTTTGATAATCTACATTTATTTCATTAGTAAATTCTTTTGGAATTACTGCTTCATAGTTAGGGTATCTACCATCTTCTATTGCTCTATCTTTAACAAATTCATCAAAAGAAATAGATATATTATTATTCTTCATTAACTTATTATAATCCTTTTGAAGTTGGCTTAAAGTATGAAAAATTAAACCTTTTGGGTCTTTATCTAACTCTTTATTATATGCTTGTTTGATAAAATTAAAAGTTCCATTAGGCATATTAATTGCAGTCAATTTATGTGCATCAGTTGAAACAATTTTCTTTTTTTCCATATCAAAGAAATTTCCAGTCATAACTGGTCGCATATCATCATCTCCAACAATAGACATAGTAAGTTTAGAAAATTGCTCATTCAAAGGCAATAATTCTAAATCTTTTAATTTTTTAGGAATAGCTTTTCTTCTTTGAAATGCTGGTATTTTAAATATATTATTCATAGGTTATTTATTTTATTTCTTTATTTATTTTTTATGATTACTGGAGTTAAAATAAACTCAATATCTTCAATTACTATTTGGTCATCCCACGATTCTAAAGTTTTTATTTCTTCTCGCCAATCTTCTTCTTCATATACAATTTTTTCAACTTGATAACCATAATTTCTACCAGTAATTTGTTTTAATGCTTTTACTACTTCACTTACACTATCGTATTTTCCAATAGTTTTATATTCTCTATATTGTGGGTCATATTGAACTTGACTTCCCTCAATTTTCAAACCATCAATTTTTCTTTTAAATTTTTCTGCTTCAACTCTACTATAATGTACAAGAACGGAACTACTATTAAATAAATTTGAATTTCTAATTTTCATAAAATCTTCTTTTAATAAATCTTCATTAAATTCAAAATCAACTTTAATACCACCACCAGTTTCAAACTTTTCCATTTTTTTAGCAATTTCAAATCCTTTTATTTTTTTTTCTATAAGATTTGCACTATCTCCTTTATTAAATTTTAAAGCTATTTGTAAACCTTTAATTTTATCCTCAATAGATGAACTTTTAACTTCAATAGGTTTTTCAATTTTCTTAATTGTTAAAGAATTATATGTTTTTTCAGTATCGTGTTCTTCTGCATCTGCATAATCTTCACTATTAAATGATATTTGAATACTATCTAATTCCTCTTTTGTTAATGATTGTTTAAACTTATCTTTTGCTTCTTTCCAACTTAAAAGTGGACTGAAATTCCTAAATTCCCACGAATAAGGATAAGGATTTGAACCTCTTGCTTTTACTTCATCAGTTGTTACTTGTGATTCATCAATATAATCTTCGGCAGTATTATATTCATATGCCCCATAAAAAACCTCAAAGAATTTTTTTAAAACATTATACCAAACATTATTTTTATTTTTATTTTTAAATTCATCGCTATTTCTATAAATTACTTCTTTTTCTCTTTCGGATAATTCTTCTTCTTGTATTTTAACTGGAAAAAAATCATCTTTTATATTTTGCAAATATACTGTTGAAGCATCAAAAATACCACTTGTTGAATTATTTGCTCGTAGTTGTCCTTTATAACTATAAACACTAAAACCAGTTGCACCTCTTATCCAATACTTAAAATTTGAGTTTTTACTTAATTCTAAAAATTTTTGTAAATCACTTTTATATAGTTTTTTTCCACCATCATTAAACATTTCACTTCTTGTTGATAAAAAATTTGATACTGAACCACCTTTTGCAAACTTTTGCATTTTTTTAGCAATTTCAAATCCTTTAATTTTCTTTTCTATAAGACTTGCAGTATCTCCTTTAGCAAATTTTAAAGCTATTCGTAAACCTTTGATTTTATCATCAATAGATGAACTTTTAACTTCGACTGCTTCTGCAATAACTTCTTTTTCAACTTTCTCTTTTGGTATTTTAATATCATCTAAATACTCGTTTCCTTTGTATTCAGCATTTACACTTTGAAATTCTTTTGCTCGTTGAATATAGTTACTTGCTTTTCTTAATGGATTTTGTTTATCGGCTTGTCTTTTTTCATTAATTATTGCGATTTTTTGTTGTAGATAATCATTACTATTTATAAAAACTTTTTCTGCTTCTTTTTCCTTAATTTGTAAAGTTAATTCTTCTAACTTACTTGTCAATTCATCAGCACTTGTAATTCCTTTTGGTCTTAATAATTCTCTTTCTGCTTTTTCAACACTTATAAATGTTTTAATGTATTCTCCAACGTAAATGTCTTTTTTTCTAATGGTATTATTTTCGTTATCTAAACTATTAATATCTAATGTATAAAGATTATTTTCCATTAAAATCCAAAAGTCTGGAGTAGGTATATTTTCATTATACTCTTTTAAAAAACTTTCTTGGATAGTTGGTAATTGTGTTATTGGAGTATAAGAATTTCTAACTCTTGATACATCTCTAAATACATCAAATATCTTATTATACAAATATCTATTTTCACTATATTGATTTGATTGTAGTACACCAGTTATAATTGGAAAATCTTTTTGATGTTGAAAATAAAGAATAGGTAGTAAATTTTCAGTAAATTCTTTTGTGCCGATATTATAAAACTCTTTTCTCTCTTTTTTCTCTTTTTTCTCTACTATATCATCTTTAGAAACATTAAATAAATCTTCATAACCTTTTACAAATACCTCTAAAAAATTATAAGAATAATCTTCATTAATTACTTTAATAACTCCAGTAAGTTCTTTTGTAGTAGTAGTTTCCTCTTTTGTTTTTTTATCTATTGAATTAATTTTTGCATTAAAAGTAACACTATCCCCTTTTTCATATTTTTTTGGAAATAAAATATCATAGTTATAGTCTATTGGAACATAAATTTTATTATCCTTTCTAAACTCAACCATTTTTTCAATAATCTCTTTTACTGAATAGTTTAATAGTTTATCGGTATAAAGGTATCTTTTTTCAATTTGTCTTGGAGTAAAATTTCCATAAGTTAATGTTTTTAACTGCACATTATTTTCTATATCCTCAACAAATAAAGGTAATGGAACTAAATCTTGTCTATAAATTCTTAATATCAAATACATCATTCCTACTCTTGTATTAGTAAAAAAGTTACTTGGATTTAATTTATACCTATTTAATTCATAAGTATATGATATTTGGTTATCATCAGTATAAAAACCATCTATTGCAAAATATATTTGTGCAACATTTTTAATAGTTGAGTATTCATAGTTTATATCACTTATTTGCTCATCTATTTTATATTTATCATCATCTAAAGTTAATCTTGCTAAATCTTCGGGATTAGTAATTAATTCGTATTTTAATTCTTCTGCACTAAATTCAGTTGTATCAAGTTCATTTTTTCCAGTTCTTGCCCATATTTCATTAATCCTTTGTGTTTTTTCTTGTAATTTTTGAAACATAAAAATATCCATTGAATTTTCCATTAATGGAATAACTATACGAACATTGTTAAATTGATTTCCTTGTCGCCATATTCTACCCTCTAATTGTATTTGGTCAGTTGGATTAAATCCAATATATAAGTTATACAATACACTTGAATACTCTTGTAAATTTATACCCTCTTGAATCGAAGCACTACCAATTAAAACTTTTACTCTTTCAGAATCATCAATTTTATCAAAAGTCATTGTTTGTTCGTTGAAAAATCTTCCTAAAAATTTATCTTGGACTTGACTTTTACTTTTATATTTCTTTTTTGCTATTCTATTATTTGAACCACTAATTATTCCTACCTCGTTTTCTTTGAATCCTACTTCTTTTACAAGGTATTCTACAATATAATTATAACAACCAGTACCTATATTTAGAAAAATTACTTGACCACTTATTTTTGTGCCTTTACTTTCGTGATAATTTTTAACACTTTTTATGCAACTCATTACATAAAGTATTTTTGGACTGCTTTGAACATACTCTAAATATGTAGGTTCTTTTTGTAATCCACTATATCTATATAAATAAGGAGAAACTGCTAATTGCCTACCATAAGTAAGACATTGTAAAGCACGAACACCACCACCTTTTTCTTTATCATCTAATTCTGCAACTTCAATTTTTTCAACTTCAACATCATTTTCATTTTTGGTTTTTACTTTTATTGCAATTTTTCCACAACTGGTTAAATTTACTTCCTCTTGTAAATCTTCCGTTGAAATATCTCCTCGTGCATAATCTTTTAGTGTTTCCCATAAACTTAATTGAAAATCAGTTAAAGCCAATGTAGTTGAAATCCTATCTGAATCAGCTAATTCATATTCTACATCATTAATTTGTTTTTTATTTAATGGTAATACGATTTTATTTGGTCTTTTTCCCTTTACTGCTTCTTCTTCTTCTTCTTTTGTTGCCTTATCCATAAACTTAAAAATTAAGTCTTGTAATCCGACAAGATTTGACCAGCCAGTAAAAACTTGTTGTCTAACTGGTTCTAATTGAGTATTAATTACAACCTCAACACTTATAATAGCAAAATTATCAAAGAACTCTTTTAAATTTTGCAACTTAATTAATTTTAAATAATCATAGTTCAAATAAGATAACATTGTAAATACCTCTAATGGACTATTTGTAAAAGGTGTTGCAGTCAATAATAATATATTACCATTAAAAGATTTTTGTTGAACATATTGAGTAAGAAAAAATAATTTTATTGCCCTATCGCTTGGTGTTCCACTTGATATACTATATTCAGTTTTTTCATAAGTATTTTTAGTTTTTTCAGTTACTTTTTCATTATCTTTTTGATTAGCTTGACCTTTTACCGAAGTAAATAACTTTTTAAAGTTATGTGCCTCATCAACTACAAGATAATCCCAATTTGTATCTAAATCATCATAATTTACGGAAGTTTCTGATTGTGCTTTTCCAATAAGTTCTCTATATTTTTCAGCAGTTTTTTCTTTTTGTTTATCCGATAAATTTTCTCCACTATCTAAAATATCTACAACTCTTGTAAAAAAAGCATCTTGTAAATTGTCAGTAAATCCAATTTCCTCTAATCCCTCGTAAGTACATACACTTATTGTGTTATCTTCAATTTTTTGATTTAAAGTATATTCTCCTTTTAAATTATAAAGATAATTTATTTTGTATTGTGGAATTATACCAGCAATCTCTTTACAAAATTGTGGATATACTTGATTAGGCAAAATTATTAATGGTCTTTTACAAAATCCATACTCTAAATTTTGTGCTAAATTAAAAATTGCACAAAAGGTTTTTCCAAGACCTACTCCATAAGCAAGTAAAGAACTTCCTTTAATCATATTAAATACTAAAGACTTACGTTTTATTGGTTGTATATCAATATCAAATTCTCCATTATATCTTTTAGCAAATTGAAAACCAATAGGAACATCGGTAACTTTTACCTCTACATTACCATTGTATTCTATATTCCATTGTAATTCTAATCTTTCTCTATCTTTTGGTAATAATCCAAATTCTAAAAAATGAGCAAATAATCTTTTTGCGTTTTTTATTGCATATCCTTTTAATCTTGCCCAAAGTTCTTTTGTCATTTCTTGCGTTTCTCCTTTTGAATCAACGTAAGTTTTTGGTTTTTGAGAATTTTTAAAATAGTAATAATAAATTTGTTGATAACCCATACCATCGGTATAAATTATTCCTTTTTCTTTTGCCTTATCGCCACCACCAATACCTTTTAAATATAATATAAAAGCAAGTTGTAATGAGTAATCATATATCTTTATATCTTTACCACCATCTTTTAAAGGAAGTAAAGTTTCTTTTCCACCAGCTTCAGATAATCCTACATATTGCGATTGAACTAAAAAATCTCCAAGCATATAAGATTGAATTTTAAAATCATTCATATCTTTAGCTAATTTTGATGTTGGATTGATAACCAATCTATTTTTAGTATCGGCATTATTTAATGTCAATCTCCTACTCCATACAAGATTATATACTTCATTAATTTGTTCTAAATGTAAATTGTATATTTTCTCTCCAAATGTTTCAATATAATAATCTCTATTCTCCTCTAATTTTTGTTTCTTTTTATATATGTTACCACTTTTCCATAAAAATATAGGAATGAATCTTCGTGTAAAATCTGCTTCGCTACTATCATAAAATAAAACACCTTTACTCATTAAATCCTTTTGTACTTTATCATTAAACCCTAAATCGTATTTTAAAAATCCACCTTTTAAATTACCATTTGAAATTTTTTGTAAGTAGTAAACGTATGCAGACTTAACTTCATCGCTTATTCCAACATTATATTGCTTATCTACTTCATCAAAAGAAAAAAGTTCATATTCTTTATTTTCTTGTAATGCTTTTTTAGTTTGTACAAATTCTTTTTTTGCTTTTTTATTATTTTTATTAAGACTTATTATTTGACTTTGCGATATATTATCTATTGTTGTTTCATCAGTAATTATCGTTGTTAAATTTTCTGAATCAGTATGAGAATCTATAATTGGTAAATCTAAATTCTCTAACATTTCAGCATCTCCAATAACACGAATAACTTTTTTACCAAACTTTGTTGTTACCTCTTTTTCAGTACCTAAAACTTTTGTTGGATTGTTTTTAAAAAAACTTTCCCAATTTGTATTTGTATTTTCTACTGGTGCTAAAATTTCAACATCATTATCAGTAACTACACTATTATTATCATTATTATCTATCATTTTTATTTTTTTAAATGTAATTAATCGTTCATCATATTTGGATTTAAACCCCTTTCCATTTCCATAAGTGCTTGTCCAATACTAAAATCATTATAATTGCACATACAATTAATAACGTACTTGTGTATTGATTCTCTACCCTCTTTTGTATTTTTTAATTCACATATATAAGGTGTTGCTTTTCCCTTACAAATTTCATCAAGGTATAAGTCAGTATAAAGTTTAACTTCGTTAAAAAGAATATAAATTTCTTCTTTTTGTTTTTCAAAATCAACTTCCATAAAATCATTTGTATTTTGCATTTTTTTTTATTTTTTTCGTAAAACAATTATATCAGAATCTACATCGGTAAATTCAAATACTCCACTTCCTAATCTCAAAGCATCTACTAATTCTGCTTTTTCCTTAATTTTTTCTTTTGTATAGTTATCCTTACTTTCAAGCCAGTTATCTTGTCCCATACCTTTAACACTACCTAATATATAAACTAATAAACCACCACTTTTTAATAAGTCTAAAGACCTAAAAATAAAATAGTCAATATAGTTAGTTGCTTTAGTATAATTTTTTTCTCCTAATCCAGCATATTTACCACTATATTCGCTATAAGGTGGATTGCCTATTACTAAATCATAGATAGGTTCAACATTTCCTTTAACCGATGAATTTCCAATAAAAAATAGTGTTTCAAAACTTTTATGAAAAAATTGAAATCTCTCATCTTTACCATATAGTATTAAGCATATTGCTATTGCATATTTTGAAATATCGTAGCAATCCATACTACCAACTTGTAACGGACAAGTATTTACAAAAGTTCCTACTCCTACTGAATTTTCTAAAACCCTATCAAATTTTGATACTGACTTATGTTTATAAGCTAATGCCCACATTATATCTGCTACTTTTTTAGGTGTATAGTATTCCCATAAAATACCCTTTCCAATTGCACCATACTTTTGTAAGCCACCCATACCACTATACCTTTGTAAAAAACTTTTTTCAATAGTAGTATAGTTATTTGATTCAAATAATTTCTCATCAATCATTAACTCAATAAATTGATTAACCTCGTATTGATTTTTGAAATCGTTTTTTTCTATTAAAACTTCAAAATTGGTAAGTCTTGTTAGTGTTGCATCTTTATTGTAGTATTCAATTTCGCCATCAACAAGTTCGGGATATTTTTTTTCAAAGATTTCATTTAAAGTTTGAAAAGACCAATATAAATCTAAATTAATATAGCTATTAGTTAATTCATTCAAATTCATATAGCCAAATTCACTATTTTGCGTATCTCCATTTAAAATTGCATATCCGTATGCTTCGTTAGTTTCTTTATCTAATTCAGTAATATACCAATCGCCACCACCATAAAAATA